>Ga0114970_10000028_pt1 | contig 79976 bp, 101 predicted proteins | sample M_140205_XF_Meta_FD_87030 | JGI IMG/M metagenome (GOLD analysis project Ga0114970, IMG submission 87030) | Freshwater microbial communities from Lake Montjoie, Canada to study carbon cycling - M_140205_XF_MetaG | ecosystem: Environmental > Aquatic > Freshwater > Lake | place: Lake Montjoie... | reverse complement strand
TGGATTACACAATCCATATGGACCAGTAAAATCGGCTAGTTTAAAATAAACAAAGTGTACTTCTAAATCAGTAACTGAATTATTTACCCAATGTTCTGCGGGACCATGAAAGTGAAACTCTAGCAAGCAGTATTGACTACCACCAAATGTAACGCTAGGCGCACATGAACCTGCGTTAGGATTGTTAAGCTTGTATGTTCCCCAGCGTGTGTTGGCTACGGGATAAGCGTTTACTCCACTAGGTGCTGTAGGTAGAGTACATACATCACCTGCACCAGTGTTACAAAATGCAGAATTTAATGTGTTTTGTGTTTGAAAAGTAAATGTAGCATTCAATCCACTGTAACTAGTAAACTGAGCAGGACTACCCTGTACAGTAGTGGTTGTAATATTGATTGGTGTTTGACTTTGTTGTGCGGTGACAACACATGGAGCCAACATTGTTAAAAATGTTAAAATTACTGTTAACAAATTTATTTTTTTCATAGTGATATTTTCCTTTAGTTAGTTAAGCCACGCCTGCGACTTTTTCTTTAGTACGACCATAAGCCGCAATACCAAGAACCGCACCCATTGCGATATGGTATAAACCTGCACCTTGTAGTGTCAACGGGTTCCATTGACTTGTAACTTGTCCATGACTTAATGCCTGTAATACTGACCACAATACTGGAAAAATTACAAAGTCACATGTGCAAGTCAACATATAAATCCATCCCATCATTGGGCGCATTTTTTTGTTAATCCAATCAGTTGCGTCCTTGTCTACTGTTACAGTAGATTCTCCGCCTTCACTCATTGCTCCACCGGAGCTTTTTATTAATTCTGCTTGATTTTGTTCTGCCATTTTTATTCCTCCTGTATTATTTGTGGTATTTCCGAAGACAGGCGTTGTCGCTCCAAAGCCTGAACTTCCGCCAAAGCCTGTTGTAATCGTTGTTGATGAACTATTTGAACTGGATGAGCTGAATCCTCCTGACGACGGTGCGCCAAATGTTGCTGATCCTGTCGGAAATCCTGTTGTTGTATTGTCACTTGATGTTCCTCCAAATGTGCTACCTTGTGGGATTGCTGTTATTGTTATATCACTTGCCATCATGTCATGATGGTCATCACTTTTTGCAATTAGATTGTCATCTGATCCTGATTTTTTTGCTAACAGTGTTGCCATTTTATAATCCTGCCATTGCTTTAAATGCTTTTATTTCGCTATCTTGTTCTGGAAATATTGAAACAGTTTCAAGTCCTGCATTTTGACGCATTTCATTCAATTCTTCTTCACGTTCATCATCTACTCTATATTTGTGGGGTGATATAGTAATCACTTGTTTTAAAATATCTGCATCCGATTCGTATTCTTCTTCATCAACTATGACTGTCCATTCTTTTAACTTCATGTTAGTCAATGTTTCCATGTCATCTAATAATGTTATAATTCTTTCTGGAACAGTAGTTCTACGATTCATTTCAACAAATACTAGGTATTTTCCAGTAGATAATTCACCGTCACTAACTTGAGCATCTAATACAAAATCATATCCTCGTTCAAACCAATCAGCCAAATCTTCTCCTGCTTTTTTGTTTTTAACAGTGAATGCAATAGTTACTATCTCACTATCTTTACCCATTTGTGCTGAATATTCATCTACTGATACAACTGGTAAAACAATACCTTCAAGGTCATGATAATCTAAACCCTCATTGATAATTACTTTAGTCATTACATTGTTCCTTGTGGGGGAGGTGCATTAACATCCATGTTGCCACCCATGTCAGGAGTAGATTGTTGAGCATCGCCGCCGTTTTCTGTACCATCTTGATCTTCTGACTCTAAATCGTCATTGTACGCCTCATCTAGATCATTCAAGTCAATAGTTTGGTCAGCTAAGTCAATAGAACCTTCACGGATATCATCCATCAATTCTTTAGGCATTTCAATATATATTAACCAAATACTGCGATATGCCATCTTTGGATAGCGGGTACCGGGTTGAAAATCTTCGTAATCTTTTATTTCTACAGGAACGCGAATCTTTGTCTTTTTCCAAAGAATCTTACAACCTAGATGTAATAGTCTTTTTGCGCCACGTGGATCGGGCATTAGCTTGAATGGCCACATAAACATGCAGCCAACCGAATAACGTTTAGTAACAGGGCCTTGTACTAGTTCACCTAGCTCCCAGTTTTTAAATGCATATAAATCTGCCTCATCTAGTACTCGTTCAAAGTCTAGTATTACGGACATTGATCCGTCACTGGTAAAGATGCCCTTCACGGTATCAATGATACTGGTGTAATTTACGTCATCAAAAAATTTATCTGCTGTTGGAATCATGTTAGTATTTATCTTTTTACGATTGAATACTATGTTTTGATAATTTTATACCGTAGCCTAATATTTATGCTTAATATTACTTTTAAAAGTACGCTAGTATAGCGATATTCATTGACCTTAAATAAAGATGAGTGTTATGAGAACTCACGCTCTACAAAGGAGAATCAACTTGAGCAAACGAAAAACCAGCGCATTAAGAAGTACAGACACAAGGTTTTCACACAGTAAAAAGACAGACGGAAATACATTCTATTCAAGAGAGTCAAAAACTATCGATTTCACACAAGCAACTCAAAAACCAAGAGTACGCAGACCCGTAGAACTCATCCCCAAATCCATTAATCAAGAAAAATACATATTAGCATTACTTGATGAGAAGACAGATATAGTCGTGGTTTCGGGACCTGCAGGAACAGGGAAAACGTATCTTGCTATGCAAGCCGCTATCAAAGCAATGCGAAACGGTGATTGTGATAGGATTATCTTATCTAGACCGGCGGTTGGTGTTGATGATGAAAAACACGGTTTCTTACCGGGAGATATCAATCAAAAGATGGAACCCTGGACTAGACCATTGTTAGATGTATTACGTGAGTATTATTCAACTAAAGAAATTGCTGACATGCTAGAAGAACAAATAGTAGAGATAGCTCCGCTAGCGTTCTGTAGAGGTCGCAACTTTAAAAATAGTTGGGTAGTTCTTGATGAGGCTCAGAACGCCACCCCAAGCCAGTTAAAAATGATTATGACACGTATCGGTATCGGTAGTAAAATTGTCATCACTGGTGATGTAGAACAAACAGATAGACGCACGCCTGAGAACGGGCTCCTAGACTTACTAAGTAGGCTAGATGGTGGGAAGGGGGTGATTCCAGGCTTAGCGTCTTGCAAGTTCGATATGCGTGACATACAACGTCACAAAATTATTGAACACATCCTCAAGATGTATTCATAAAAATAAGGGGCCTTGCCCCTTATTTTATTTCCCAATCTATTACAGTAGATGTTGCTATCATTTGTCTGAAATTATTAAGATCAATTAGTGACGTAGGAATTTTAATTTCTTTTCCATCGACTATAATTGTGTTAATTTTACCTATCTTACAATAGCCAAATGCTAAAGTTGGATCGTTTATGTCCAACTTCCAAAAATCTATTCCACCCCTATCAATATAAAACTTCTTCCATCTATTAATGTATTGTATTTTTGTAATATCATTGAAGAAGTTATCCACTAAATAAAGTCTACAGCTAGCATTAAATTTTCGTTGCGGTACAAATTGTTCCGGCGGACATTCAAAATCATTTACAGTGAATAATTCTATTGCGTGTTTACCTACATGTGTGTAATGAAGTGATAAATCTCCAAATGAATTAAACGGAGTAAACAATTTGTAGGCAGATTCAGGTATATCATACGATTCAAATACGGTTTTATTAAAATCTAACGCAACTCTAAACAAGCTAGATTCTGATGCCATTTTAGAAGACCATACATTTAATAACACAGACTCCAACCAATGTATGATATCATTGTACTCAGTCAACAACGGCCATGCTTCTTGATATTTAGGATCGTTTTTCATCTCAGGAAAATGCACATGCATTATATGAAGTGCCACTTTCCATGTAGCTTGGTTGATATCCTGTTTCACAACACGGGTATTATCATACTGATTTATCTTATCAGCAAGCTCATACAATCTTTGAATTCTACTATTAATTAATTCTTCACTTCCATAACCAGTATAATGATTTATCTTACATAGTTCTGAAGTATTGCGTTTAACAATAAGGTTAGCCCATTGCTGGGCTATTTCTTCATCAATCAAATCATATATTATTGATATATCATTTGTAAAGTTAATTACAAATTGCATTATGATTTTTCATTTTGAGAAATTAACGCTTCTTTTTCTAATTGCTCAATCAAATTAGGATATACTTTTTTATAATAAGCATCCATACGTTCAAAATCAGTATCTACCACCTTACCCTCGATAACACATTTTAGTACCTTCTTCTGAGCATAGTCAATAATAACGTTGCAGGTTTGTAGGTCCGCGGGCTTAACTTTTTTACCAACAGCAACTAGTTCATCAATTTGACCACCGGCTTTCCTCATAAATGTTATAAGTAAATATCTCATGATGTTAACTCTACTAATGTTGCTGCTAGTGAGATTTCAGCTATTCCAACTAGAGGTAGATTTGCTAAACCATTACGAATGATAATGATACTTGCGTCTTTCTTTTCTTGATCCTTACCCCACAGATCCAAATTTTGGTACATCCATTTGTAGCAGTCTTCTACATGACTTGGATACATAGAAATATATTGCATCAATTGCTGACGACCATCAAGTACTTTGCCTGCTTTAAAGAGTTGAACTGCTTCCATTAATAATTCATTTTCATCTGAACCACCTGTTGGTGCTGGTTGCAATTTACCATCAATACAATTAACTTGAAGTTGATTCAATACTTTACGTAAATCAGGATAACAAGCACGAACATAATTATCTAATACATCTAAATCAAAATCAATATTTTCTGTTAGTAAAACAGTTGCTGCACGTGCCGTAAAGTCAGTATGATCTGGCTTGCTGATGTGAATCTTGTGACAACGACTTTCACGCAATGCTGGAATGATTTTCTCAGGATAGTTACAAGTGAGAATGAATCGTACTGTGTCTGAATATGTTTCCATATCAGTACGCAATGCTGCCTGTGTTAAGTGAGGTAATGAGTCAGCTTCGTCTAATAAAACAACTTTAAACTTACCGAAAGGTAATGTTTGTGCAAATGACAATAGCTTATCACGAACCAAATCAATTTGACGTTCACGACTTGCGTTAATAACCATTACATCATAGTCTTCTACACCAAGTTCTTTGATTAAGACTTTAGCAAGTGTAGTCTTACCTGTACCAGGATCACCGCTGAACAACAAGTGAGGGATGATACCATCTTTGATCCATTGTTCTGCTTGTGATTTGACTCGTTCATCAGTGAACACATAATCATTGATACTGTTAGGGCGATACTTTTCTACCCAAAGTTGATTTATCATTTTCTTAACATTTCAAGTGTAATAACGTATGCAATACCCTGACCCAAGTCTTGGTCAGAACTAATGATATGCAGTGCGGTGTTATGTCTGTCAGACTTTTCATCATACATAGTATATTCCAAAACATAACCGCCATTGGCTTGATGAATAGTAAAACTCATACCTCTGCTATCAAGTGTTCTGCCTCGACTAACAAGACTGTTCTTTGCTGAGGGTCTTGTCTCTGCAATGTCTTGAGGAAATATAAAGTTATGTAGTTTTTGTCTAATCCAATTTATCATATAAATCCATTTACTTGTTTAAATTTTTCATACTGACTTGATACATCTGTTTTTTCAAAGTTTAACCATTCACACAGTTTGTCAAATTCAGTTAAAAAGGTGCCTTCTATGAAGTGACTAATGTTAAAATCATAGACGCCGTCTATTATATCATTATTTTTGATATTAGTGTAATAGATATCGGGAATATTTTTCAAAGGATGTTTTTTAATGGCCATATCCCTTACAATTTGATTGTATTTGTAGGGTATAGTAATCTTAATATATTTGGCTTTAGGTATGTGGTGTTTAATCAATTCAACTTGTTTGGGTAGTAATATTCTATGAACATAATGCAAATTAGAATTTAAAAACTCTTTAGGAGGCTCCCAATTTTTCTCAAGGTATGTTTTTTGCACTTCAGTTGTCGAGTTAGCCCATTCGTAAACTCTTGCGCCTGTATGAAAATCTAAGAAAAATTGTGTTATTTCATGATGAGCGGCACCGGATTCGTCAAAGAAAATATCTTTCTTGTTTTGTAGGAAGACACTAGTACTATATGATAAACAATGTAATAGAAAAGATCCAAAACTTCCCGGTACAAAATGTATGAATACTATTCTATCACTACCCTCAAGCATTAATACACCTTATCACTCATTGTTTCATCATCCATTGGATTATCCGATATCAACAGTATATCATTACTATCAACTTTACGCAATGTTTCTTCACCCAAAGGGGTTTCAACCGTAATACCGCGAGTCCAACGACCATGTGCAATTAAGATATATTTTCCAATCTCAAGTTGAGGGTCATTCTGTTCAGGACCTAGACCATAAATCTTTGCCCAACGTGGACGAATACCAGCACTTTTCTTGTCATCATCCATTAGAATAATACCACCTTGCGTAATACGTTGGTCAAACTTCATATCAGACACAATTATATCTTTGTGTAGAAATGTCAGTTTATCTACTTTAGTAGGACTGAATGCCGGCTTACTATATTCGCTCATTTTTCACCTTTTTTGAGTTCTTCTGCTTTGATCTTTTCAATTTCAACATCATCTTCAAAAGATTCTTCTAACTCACGCTCACTTGAAGTAAGTTCTTCTAATGGGATATCAGGTTTAGCAACTTCAGATTTTGCTTGTTGACTCGCGTGTTGCTGGCGAACTTGATTTGCGGACCGTGTTCCTACTGTATTAGCATATGATTGATTAACCCTTTCGGTTACGGGTTTAATAACTCTTCCAAATGCATCAATAGTGTCCCCACGTGCATTTACCTTCATGTTACCTACCGCTTTAGTATTTTCATTTTTGGCAATAATTGATGCCATATCTACTGTCTTACCCATTGCTGTTCTGTAATTTGTCATTTCATTTTTCCTTATTTAATAAACTCATCTATAGACAAGTCATAGTACAAGCTATTTATTTTATGTATGCCGAGTAAAAACAATATAAAACTTGCTACGCTTGACCCGCGACCTACTCCCCAAACTATGTTATTCTTACGCATTGTATCTACTAAATACTTTAAGTATTTAAGTAATATAAACATATCACGATCCTGAAACAATATCAACTCTTCGCCTGCTCGTTGTAGTTCTTGATCGGTGCTGCACTGGTCTAAAATGTATTGAGCAATGTCTAACTTATAATATTCGTTAGGCATTAACCAATGACTTTGATTCTTTTCATCAAATTGATTGATTGAACAATTATCACTGGTGTATTTAATACACTCAGGGATATATTCTAGTTGCAAAACTTCATCAAATTTAATTTCATCAGTTACAAACACACGCTTTAGATTACGTGATGGGTCTTGTAAGTATAACAAACACAATTCCATCTCATCATAGATTTGTTGACCATAAACATCTGTTCTCATTAACTAAGTATAACAGAATTAATGTAGTGTGTCAAGAGTTTTTACTGCCAACTTCGCCCTCTTTTTGAACTTTCACAGCAGACTGGAGGTTTTGTTTTTTGAACATCTCATCCATTTTCTTATTGTATTCGGATTTGTAGCTTTCTATGACCATTCCAATTTGATGGATCATGGGGCCGTTTTGCATACGATATGCAAAACTTAATTTTTTGGTTAAGTCTGATATGGTGTTAGACAAGTCTTCCATAGACTTGTCTGATAGATTACCAATAAAAGGATGTTGCATCCTATATTTATTACCAATTGTTCAACTGGGTTCTTTTCCAGATACTAGTGCCTTCATACACAGTAACCGCAATGTTTCCATTTGCCGTAGACAATGCCATCTTTTGCCCTGCTATACCACTATATCTTGTTTGGGATATAGTGATGTTACCGCTATCTTCAATACTAGATATGTAGTACACTATGTTAGCAGTTATCCCACCAAATGTGTTTCCCAAGAATACAATTGGATCATTGCTTGCAATGTTACTTGTACTTGACAATGTTAGATTATAATCGGTAGTTGCAGTAACTTGCATTGATCCGTTTTCATTCAATAATGCAACAGGGGCGCCGCCCGGATTGTTTGCACATACAGTGAATGCTGTGCTGTTTGCAATACTTTGCACAAAGTAATTTGTACTAGCATTTAAGTTACCCATAATATTACCGTAACTAGCAACACAATTACCAGTATCATTTGTCAATCCTAAATTGCCTCCACCAAATGTCGCACTAACTGCAATATTTGAGTTACCTGTGAATATATTTTTAATGTAATATGTTGAATTTGCTATGTTACCAAAAACATTACCACTAAACGCTACCCTGCCACCTACTACCATATTTGTAGTCGTTGACACAGTAATAACATTACCAGTTGCATAAGTTGCAGTAGCATATGCATTAGCAATAGTACCAGTAATCAGTACTGGATATCCAACAACAAAATTTTCTGTGCTAGATACAATAATTGCGTTTCCACTAGCTAACGTGTTAGTAGAAGTAACAGTATTGGTTACCGCGGTAGTATTAGTTAAATATTTAGGTATTGCACTACCTTCATATGATCCGGTAGCTACGTACATATAACTTACAGGTGATACGGTCATTGTACCACTGGTGCTAGACACATTGAATAAAGCAGCCGGGCCTGAAGCAGTGCCAGGTGTTGCTGATATAGTAAATGTTGTGGTGCTTGGAATACTACGTACATAGTAAACTGTACCTGCTGTTACTCCACCAAACACAACCCCTGAGAATTGAATTGGCATATCTAGATAAAATCCTGCAGTACTATCACAGGTTACAATTTCATAGGTACCATCAGTTGCAGTACACGTAGCAAATGCCAATGATGTTGCAGTATCAATGCAGACGGTACCATTTACATCACCTTGAAATCCTACTGGGCTAGGTGTTCTTTGTTGAATTTGAGTTGACTGTCTTGGTCTGTTGTATGGTTCAACAGTAATTGTTGTTCCGCAGTCAACTGAACTGAATCTAAAGTCCATTTGACTAACTCCGTATGGTACGGTTATTACTGGTACATTGGCCACGTTAGCAAAATTCTCTATAGTAGTTACACCATACTGATTGGTAACGCTGCTAGGGAATGAAATAGTAGCATTAGCATTTGAAATTGCTAATTCTAGTTGAACATTACTTTGAGTACCTGCTGGCGCCCAACCAGTAAATTGAATAGTTGTATTTCCAACAATAGAACCGTATTGTACATCACCTAAACTTGCGTTAACAGTCATTATACCTGATATAGCATTACCCAAGTTATAAGTAGTTGCTCTGAAGCCACGTGTTAATGTATTACTGAGTAATGTGTTAGCCATATCATTATTCAGTGTCATACCTGGTAAGGCTGATTTCAGTATAGCATTATTTTGTAGGTTAGTAATTTCACTAGCCGCAGTATTTAAATCTGTTCTAATAACAGAGAAATTATCTCTGAATCCTTGACTACTATTGTTTACACCCGGTACAGGGTAGTTAACATTAATTCCATTTGTATTGATTGCGCTTGTCATATTTGTAATTCCGTTTAATATTTATACTGATTCTCATTCGGCAAAATTGTTTGTCTTGGGAATAAAACATAAAAATCTTTACTGTTTAATGGGTCAGGAGTAGGTGACGCACTAGGTAAGCTAGTCCAACTTGCAGGGCTTGTGTTATTGTCATAGTTATAAGTTGCACTCTTATCTACACTGAATCGATCAATTTCAAAATTTATTTGATTCAATGTAAATTGCCAATTGTTTTCTATGTTAGACTTAATAGTCTCACTAAACCCTGGTTTTGTGTAGCATATAACCCAAGCAGGTACGTATCCAGTGGTACTACCATTAGCTTGTTGACTAGTCATCCATAATGGTAATAGTTTGCTGTTATATTCTTGACCAACCACTGACGCGACTTGATTACGCATGTTAGGTAGACTATTAGGGTATAATAATCTAGCATATCCCGGTGTTAAACTTGTATAATAATCTTGACCCAATTGATTTATCCAACTAGCATGAATACTAGTACTGCTTGTATACCAAGGACCTTTACCTAAATCAATCAATCTAGGCCAGTATATTTCACTTTGAATACTTACACCTTGTGGATTAATCAAGTTATCTATCACTTCACTATATACAACTTCGTAAAGTATGTTTCCCGCATCGTCTTTTGCAACAGCAGTTTTTAATTCACCAAGAGTAATGTTTCTCCAATAGTGATTCTTTGTGATTGCTTGTAAATATTGTTGGATAGCACTTGCATAGATACCATAAGCATGTTCATATATAACACTGGTTGCTTTACCAAAATATTGATCTCCACTGCGATACAAATAGTCAGTTGGTATCAATGTTTCATTGTCTAGTAATGTGGCAAGAATATTTCTGTCAGTAGTTGATGGTGTTGCTTTAATATATAATGTGTCCGTTGGTTGTCCAAATTCTTGTAGTACACTAACTGTGAATGTTTTATAAGAGTTAACTGATAGGAATTTTTCTGAATATGCTTCAACAGTAAAGGTATAACTTGAAGTGTCACCCACATTCAAATATTTGTTTGTGGGCTGATCTGCAACTCTACCAACTATCTCACCGTTACTAGCAACTGACAAGTTAGGTGGTAATGCACCGTTTGTTAATCTGTAAGATAGTTCTACATCACTAACTGCTTTGACAAACAATGTGCTGATGTTTCCATTCAATATTTGTCCTAAATTACTATCACTTAGCCAATCAATAACACCAGTAACATTCTTTTGTAGATTAAATGTAAAGTTAAAATAAGGACTTGCATAGTATGTTGCACCTGTTTTGTACACACTTACGCTGAAATTATAATTACTTACACCGTCTGTAGTTAGTGCAGGGTAACCGGTGATCCATCCTGTTTGAGTATTACCGGTTAATCCATTAGGCAAATTAGCAAAACTGTATGCAATAGGATTGCTATCAAAGTCTTTACCTATTATTTTAAATGCAAAATATTCACCACTCTTAAAATTACCCATGTTAGCAAACTGTGTAGGAGCAATAGGTGGCAAGATGTAGTATCCATAGTATGGATCACTGTTATGTAGATTGTATGTAAGTGGACGAGTGTTTAGTATTACAGGTAATCTGCTGTTGACTGGTTTGCCAGGCCCACCCTGGTTAACCGGTGTATTTTGATTTATAACTGTAATAGAGTAACTAGCCAATGCATTTCCTAATGGACTTGTTAAGCCCAATGTAAAATTATATGTTCGTATTGTTGGATTACCTACAGACACCGCCGGCAATGTTACTGTCATTGATCCACTACCGTTCACTAAGAAAAAAGTAGAACCATTCTGTGTGACACTGATAGTAAATGTAGTTGATGAAAGTATAGCTCTTACATAATATACTTGACCTGCTACAAGATCACCAAATACTGTTCCACTGAAAACAACCGGTCTTCCTGGATAAAATCCTATAGTTGATGTAACAAGAATAGTATTATTTGCGCTACTTGTTTGTGTAGAATTTGTAATGACCGACGGATCAGTTAACGTAACTATCGGTGGTTGAGCATATCCTCTAATAACACCCAATGAATCAATTTCTAGTCCAGGAGGTAATGCACCTTCTCTAAGTTGAATAATTACAGGATTATTAGTCTCTGGATTACGATATGTGATTGGATATTGAACCCATATACTGTCTTGTGTACTTAGTATGCTACCATTTGGAGTTGTAAATTGTGGGATTGCTGATCCAGAAATAATCAATGAAAAGGTTCTGTCTCTAATATTTCCATTGTTGTCAGTTATTCTGACTACGAACGTGCTAGATGTGTCACCTGTTACGATTCCAGGAGTGCCACTTAGTAACCCAGATGAATTTAATGTTATACCTGTAGGTATTAATCCGCTCAACAATGTATAAGTAATTGATGTTGCCGGCAATACGGCTGAAGCAGAAAATTCAAACAATAAAGGTAGTGACGCAGGGTAACTACCTATTGATCCTGCAGGGGTATTCCATACTGGTTGTGACATATTATCCTTGTAAGAACTTCATAGCAATATCGTAGTGATGTTTTCTATCTTCTAATCCAATAGTACCACCGTTGATACGTTTGGTTAATGTTACAAAATCATTCTTGTCGCAATATTGATTTAAGTTGTTGTTATCCCAGAACCAACCTGCACTACTTACTGCACCATTTGGTGTCTCCAAGTACGCTACTGTTGCATCAACACTGATGCCAAGATCGGCAGCAAACTTTGTATAGTTTTGTTTACCGGTCAATTGAATTAATCCTCGACCGCAAAATTTATAGCCATCACCTGATTCTTCTGGTCCATTGCCCATACGATTGCCATATACACGATTAGCAATCTTTGCAGGTTTTTTTGCATATTGATTAGCCAATTCTTCTGTGGGGAAATACTTTTTAAAAGTAGTCATTAATCCTTTGACACTGTAGTTCAAGTTTTCTTTAATGAAATTAAAATCACCTGACTCATGTGCCGTTTGTGCTAAGAAACCTGCTGCACGTACAGGATTATCAAACATGTTGTAATATTCTGCTACAGTATTCATAGGCTCAAGATAACCTATCAATACATTTTGTTTTGTTTTTGGGCATAATGCCTTTAATAAATCTATTGTTATCATTTTTTTGCCTTATCCATATGTCGCCAATAAGCGTGAGCCGGTGCCTAAACTAAAGTTACCGGTAATTGTACCCACTGTTATGTTTGAACCAGTAGTAAATGCATTACCTATAAAAGTTGCACCTGTACCACCTATGTTAGCAGTTGTTGTTATGTTACCAGTAGCACTCAATGTTGTATAGATACCATTGTTAGCACCTATGTTACCGACGTTAGCATTACCTGTCACACTTAAACTTGCTAATGTACCAACTGCGGTAATATTAGCCTGACTATTAGCTGTTACTGTAACTGCTGTTGTTGCACTAGACACTGTACCTGATACATTTGCACCTGCCACTGCGTTTGCAGTCGTTGCAAATGATACTGCACCGGAGACGTTGCCACCTGCTACACTATTAGCTGTTGTTGCATATGTAGCTAATCCTACAGCTCCTGAGACGTTGCCACCTGCTACTGCATTTGCTGTTGTTGCAAAAGCTACTGCTCCACTTACATTAGCACCTGCTACACTATTTGCTGTTGCTGCATATGTAGCAAGACCTGCTGTTGCTACTGATAAGTTAGAAACTTGAGTAGTAGATGATACTACAAACGGAGCAGTACCGGTCGCTACAGTAGTAATGTATTGTCCGGTGATGTTTGATGTAGTGCCGGTGTGGTTAGTGGCAGATATGTTGCCTGCAGTGACGTTTCCGGATATACTTAATGAAGTCAATGTGCCAACACTTGTAATGTTACCTTGTGCGGCTGTTGTTACAGTACCGGCTGTAGTTGCAGTTCCTGCACTAGTTGCATATGTAGCATTTGCTACAGTCCCACTTACATTAGCACCTGCCACTGCATTAGCTGTTGTTGCATATGTAGCTAATCCAACAGCACCGGTTACATTTGCACCTGCTACACTATTAGCAGTAGTTGCATAAGCGACAGCACCTGAGACGTTTCCACCTGCTACACTATTAGCTGTTGTTGCATAAGCGACAGCACCTGAGACGTTTCCACCTGCTACACTATTAGCTGTTGTTGCATAAGCGACAGCACCTGAAACATTAGCACCCGTAATAGAACTTAACGTTGAGCCGTTACCTGACACATTAGTAAACACACCAAATGTGGCCCCGATGTTACCAACGTTTGCATTACCAGTAATACTTAACGTACCGGTAATGCTTGTGTTACCTGCATTTAATGTACCATTGGCAGCAGTAGCTCCGTCAATTCTTAATCCAGTTAAATATCCTAAACTGGTAATGTTGGGTTGTGCCGCAGTAGACAATGTACCTACAATATTGTTGGCACCAATGTTGCCAACGTTAGCATTACCTGACACTGATAATGTACCAGTGATTGCTAATTGTGGATCATTGAATTTAATATTACTACTAGCATCTATAGCGTTTGCACCACTACTGTATAACAACGCATTTGCTGCACCAGGAATAGTTTGACTAATAACTGATGCAAACGATAAATTACCATTACCATCACTTTGCAAGAAACCTGTACTACCTGTTATTTTAATATTACTAACAGAACCTAAATTAGCAAGACCATTAACAGACAACCCAGTTAATGTGCCTATACTAGTAATATTTGGTTGAGCATTAGATCCGCTTGATAATGTACCTGCTAGTGATCCATTACTTAGTATAGAGTTTGCAATGATTGTACCTGAAACATACATTTGTGCTGATGTTAGTATTAGTACATCAGGTGTTCCGTTAACACCCATTGTAATATTACCATTTGGGTTAGTAATATCAACATTACTATTACCATTAACAATACTGTCAACCACAATGTTACCGGCTGTTAAATTACCTGTTACTGAAAGATTACCTAAGGTAACATTACCAGTAACACTCAATGTTCCACTTGTTATTAAGTTACCACCTTGAATATTACCAGTGGCAGTGATTAAACCACCTGTACCAATATTTCCAATATTTGCATTACCTGAAACAGAAATAGATGTTAGTGTACCTGTACTTGTGATATTTGGTTGTGCTGTTGTTGTTACTGTACCTGCTGTAGTTGCACTAGACACGGTGCCAGATACATTAGCACCTGCTACACTATTTGCTGTCGTTGCGAATGATACGGCACCTGTAACATTAGCGCCGGTAATAGAACTCAATGCTGAACCATTTCCACTAACATTAGTGAATATACCTTGGGTTGCACTTATGTTACCAACGTTTGCATTACCTGATACTGACAGACTTGTTAATATACCAGTACTTGTAATATTAGGCTGTGCTGCTGTAGTCAATGTACCAGTTACTAATGTGAATACTGCGTTATTGGCACCTATATTACCAACGTCAGCATTACCGGTTGCAGTAATGATGCCAGTACCCAAATTGCCAATGTTTGCATTACCACTTACACTCAAGCTCGTTAGTGTACCTGTACTTGTTATATTTGGTTGTGCATTAGTTGTGACGGTACCTGATGTAGTTGCAGAACCAGCAGTACCTGCGCTAGTTGCATATGTTGCATTTGCTACAGTTCCGCTTACATTAGCACCTGCAACACTATTTGCTGTTGCGGCATAATTGACTTGACCAGATACGTTGGCCCCTGCAACACTATTTGCTGTTGCGGCATAATTGACTTGACCAGATACGTTGGCCCCTGCAACACTATTTGCTACGTTGGCAAAATTCACTTGTCCGGACACGTTAGCACCTGCTACACTATTTGCTGTTGTTGCAAATGCAACTGCTCCTGAGACGTTGGCACCTGCTACGGCATTGGCAGTCGTAGCATATGAGACGGAACCCGTGACATTGGAACCTGTAATAGAACTCAATGCTGAACCATTTCCACTAACATTAGTGAATATACCCTGTGTTGCACCTATGTTACCAACGTTTGCATTACCTGACACTGATAATGAAGTTAGTGTTCCGGTACTGGTTATATTAGATTGTGCGGCTGTTGTTAATGAGCCCGTTACAGTAGTGAACACGCCTGCGGCTGCTCCTATATTACCTACATTAGCATTACCGGTTGCACTAATTACACCTCCGGTTACTAGATTACCACCATGAACATTACCAGTAGCAGTAATTAATCCTGCAGTGCCAATATTACCTACATTAGCATTGCCCGAGACAGATATAGAAGTTAATGTGCCAGTACTTGTTATATTTGGTTGTGATGCAACTAGCACAGTGTTTGATGTACCAGCTGATAATGCGTAAGTTGCGTTTGCTACAGTTCCGCTTACATTAGCACCTGCAATATTTGTTAAGTTTGCACCGCTGCCTATGAAATAATTTGCTGATGCTGCATTACCTAAATTTGCATTAGCTGATATAAGATTACCACCTATGTTTGCGCTACCGGTGACTATTAAGTTTGCTAATGTTACTGTAGTAGGTAGTTCTATATAAAGAGTTTGTGCAAAAGTAGTATATGTAGCAGCGTTAGTGATTGGATTAGGGGTTGTTCCTATTTTAAGTGTTGATGAACTGAATGAAACAGATGCGATGTTGGCGCTGACAACAACATTACCAGTTGGAGAATTAACAGTAATACCAGCGCCGGCTGATCGGTTAACAGAACTTACAGAAGCACTAGTAAGTCCGTTGTATACTTCATTAAAATTTTCTTGTACTTTTTGGAATGCTATTCGTATTGGATCCGCTGACGGATCATCAGGAAACGTACCAAAATCTATATTTTGTTGACTCATATCTATTCTACCTTATTTAGTATTTATCGTTTACAGACAAACACTATAGCCAAAAAAATACCCGACTAAAGCCGGGTATTGTTAGAAGTATCAATTAATTGATACCACTTAGTTTTTTCCAATCATGTAATAATGCGGTAGATTCCTGCATTGGATTTCCCAAACGACCTATTTGAGTAGATACAACTGGAATAGTTGTTTGACCAGTAGCTTTACGCTTGTTCAACCCACCGCTAATAACATTAGTCATGAAGTCAATATCAGATTCAAATGTATCATCAGCACCATTAGCTAACGATTCTTCTACTTTTTCTTCTTCCTCATCGATAGCATCATCACTAGCCGCTTCGTCTTCCGATTCCGCTGCATCATAAGTTGAGGCTGCTGAATTTGCTTGCTGAGTGTCAGCAATTTCAGCATCGGTGTCGGCTGCACCTGAATCAGGAGGATTGTCTTCAGCAACATTATAAGTCATTTGGTCTTCTGATTCAACTTCGTCAACCATTTCTTGACCTTCATGACAACCGCATGATGATTCACCGCATACTTCACATGCTTCTTCACCGTCGTGTTCTTCATGACCTTCTTCACCGCCTACTTCGTCAGCATAGTCTTCGCTACCGCCTTCGTTGCCACCTTGACCAGTTAATTTCTTCATTAGAGCCATCATACCATCATGGTCATCAACTACTTCAATTCCACCTGGAGCAGCAGTAGTGCCTTGTGGGGCGCCATAACCATTTTGATCGTCACCACCAAACAAGCCTAAACCAGCTGATTTAATTATGCCCAATAATTGGTCAGCATCACCGTCTTGTGCTGATACACTTACTGAATCAGGTGCACCTTGTTGACCTTTACTGATAGAAACAGTCATGCCTTCAGCAACATCTGCTTTAGATTCTAGTAGTGCATTTAATTCCTTTTCCCATGCTTCAAAAGCAAATGGGCTTTCTAATACTTCTTTATCCTTAAAAGTTTGACCAAATGCATTGAATGTATCTCCCGGAGTCTTGATAGCTTGTTGCTTCATATAAGAAGTTTTATCCATTTCGTACATGTCATCTTCCATAGTAGGTGTATGAGCACCATAGCTTGCCATATCGTTAACTGTATCATTCTCACCAACATAACCTTGAATTGGCATTTGGCCATAGCATTCATCTAAGCCTTCTTTGTAACCTTCATGATAACAACGTGCTTCTTCCATGTCTTCATAGTTCTTACCACAGTGTGAGTGACCTTTTAAACCATGAGCTTTGCCTTCTAAGCGGGCAGCTTGTAATTGTTGGTCCATACCTTCTTTAACTTTCTTTTTAGCAAAAGGATTTACACCTTTCTTAGGAGCTGCGCCTTTCTTTTTGCCTTCATTGTCATCCTTACCTGGCTTCTTATCAGCCCAATTAGGAACGCCATCATTATCATCATCAGGCTTTTTCTTAGTAGCAGATTTCTTAGCAAAAGGATTTACACCTTTCTTAGCTTCTTCCAATGACAATGGGCTTGCCAAGCTGTCATGAGGGGGCATATCTGCCTCTTTAATTTTTTTCATTTGTGAACCAGCAATACGTTTTGCTGCCTCTACACCATACTTTGGAGTTAGTTTACGAACCAGTGCGTCAAAGCCTGTAGTAGCATTATTATGCTTACCGATATCGCCTTCCGCCACACCTTCTTCACCGCCAATAGTTATATCACCTTTTTGAAAGGCTGCGGCTGCTTGAGGATTCTTTGCAGTTGCAACAACTTTACCAGCTGCATCTTTAACTTGTACTGCACCTGGCATAGGAGCTGTTGTATAACTGCTCTGTTCAGCAATCATGCTTCTATTGATTTGTTCGATCCAATCCTTAAGATTGCTTTTTGATTTGGCTTTAGCTTTAGGTTCTTCATCACCAGTACCATCATCATCTTTGTTAGATGTATGGCTTTGTGACTTACCTTTAATAACTGTTCCCTTCTTAGTTGACTTTGGTGCTTTACCACCAAATACACTAGATAGGCCTTTAGCATCATATTTCTTTTCTTCACCAGTAGATGAATCAGCATCTTTCTTAGGACGACCACGACCTTTTTTAGCAGCAGCTTTTACTTTGTTGCCTTCATCATCTTCATCATCTTTACGGCCATATCCACCTGGCTCAGCAGTATGAATCTTACCTTTACCGGTATCTTTAACAGCTTCACTTAGCTGAGTAAGTTTGTTCATTATATCTAACATGTTCATTTTACTATTCCTTTGAATTATTTACGTGCGCCAGTTGCTGGCTTTGTTGGGCGCTTGATATTAGTCATTGGACTCTTGTCGCCTAATTGTTTGTCATCTAAGTATGGCTTAAACGGATCAAACGCATTTTTAGTTTTAGAAGCTGCATATGGTATATCAATCTGAGAACCTTCTGATTGCTTCTTGATAGATTGCAAAAATGAACCAGCATATTGTTTGCTAGCTTCTTTACCACCCGGTTGTTCTTCTAACTCAGTGTGTAACAACACAGGGGAGTGACTCATCTCATTCTCATATCCTACCTGTTCATTATCAATGCTGTCATTAAAGTCAGTACCAACAACACGAACCATATCAACTTGATAACCTAACAATTGAGCAATTTGTTGAATCATTGGCTCTGTCGCTGGATAGCGAAATTCTGCTTTTAGAATTGTAACACTTTGATTACTCAAATTAGGAAATCCAAATGGTGATTTCTGTATTGGTGTGCTAGTTGGATTAGAGATTTTGATAGGATCAAATTTATTTAAGTTATACTTAAACAATTCAATAAAGTTCTTATCAACATCGCCGGCAATTTTGATAGTGTAATTATAAGACTTTACACTTTCTGTTATATATTGTTTAAGGCTTCGCATGTTTTATTCCTGTATTCTATATTTATCATTTATCTGTTGTTTTTGGTGCCAACATCTTCAGCAATTCATTACGATCTAACGTCTTTCCTGTACCTAATGGTGTAGCTTCAATTTCTTCTTCTTTTAAAGCGTTCTTCTGATCTAATTGTGCTTTCTTTAACTGCAAATCAATCATTTTAAGCTTTTTGTTAAGTTTGGCTGTCTTGGCTGTAATGGCGTGTCCCAAGAAACTACTAGCACTATTGAATATTTCACTAGCAAAACGACTGTCAACCTGCATGCCAAGGTCAAGTAAATCTTTATAACTTGCGGTAGCCATATTTGATAATTCATCTAGTTCAGCATCGCTAGCATCAAGACCTCTAACTTGGGGTAATGCTTGTTCAATCTTCTCTAAATTGTTCAATGCTTCTGTTGTAATTTCACTTGCATTGTCTGGAATAGGAACGCTGAGTGTGTCTATCTCATGCTGTGGCAATTCAAAAAGTTCTGATAATTTTTTGGTCATAAAAGTATTTATTTACTTTCGTGAACCATTATAGAAAAGGTCATCCTCGGTTATTACTCTGAATGCATACCCCTGACTCTTGCAATATGCTGAGGCAGCTGCCCATTTAGCGTGATTGATAGCAACTATCATTCTGTCTTTTGCACTTGCCACTTTACTTTCAATGATACTTTGCTTTTTAGGTTTAATCTCTACCATTTCAGCAATCTTTTTACCGTACTTGTTTTGATAGACTACAAAAAAGTCAGGTACATAGTTTGTTGGTTTGCCTGTAAATGGATGGCGATATGGTATTTTGATAGCTTCACTAGCCCAATACAATACGCTTTTATTAGTATCACAGAAGGTCATGAATGTTAGTTCCCATCCACTGCGATACTGCGGTGTATGTTTACCTATGTACTTTTCAGTATTTTTGGGTGTAAATTTTCCCTGTGCAAATCTTGACATGTTACTGCACTATGTTGCGAGCAACCGGTTGATTGGCTTGTGGTACTGTGCCAAATCCATACAATGACGTTTTACTTTTGAAACTATTTAAATAGTAACCAATAATTGTGTTGACTTCTAATTTATTCTTACCTTGTATGTAGCCCAGTAAATCTAATACAGGTATTTTTGTTTCTTGTGCTATTCTAAAAAAATAAACAGTAAAGTTATCTGCTATTTGTTTAGTATCACATACATTTATAAAATATGAATGTACAACATCATATTCGTCAGGCGCAATAATTAAATTGAATCCATAGAATTCATCAAATATTCTAATTGTTTGGTCAAATGAGGAACGTGAATCAATAATTCGTGCCATATAAATCTCCTAAGAGTATTTATACTTTGAATTTATATGCTTAACCTGTTTGTCCACCGGGAGAGACTGCCTGATCGGTAATTGTAACATTTTGAGGTGAACTTATACTTGTACTTGGGCACCTGCTGTGCCGGCAATACTTGGACTAGTCCCATATCCAGGAAAATAACTATTAGTTCTATTCTGTAATTGAAGTTGCGCCGATTGTGCTAACACATTATTCAAATTCTCAGTTGCAACTTGAGTTATGTTAGGATTGGCTGTTGTATTATACGCGGTTTCGATTAACTGGTTTGCAGTAAGTGTTTCATTAATATTAGAACCAAATGGTACAGTATAACCGTTTTCTGAATTTACTAAACCCTGCGGCCCTAACACAGCAGAGGTTGATCCAATTGGTGCAAGTGGGCTTATAGTTCTATCATATGATGATGGTTCGCCAAATCCAGGTACTTGATTACTTGCATTAGGGCCGCTAATTGCGCCTTCATAGTATTTTACTGTTTCATAATCAAGTGTCATCTTGTTTTCCATAATTCCACTACCTTCTGAATAGGCATATGTATCATGTTCAAAACTAGTAATGATTGGATTAATCAATACATATTCTACAAAGTTGTGTTGATTAAAACCGTAAATTCTTATATTCTTAAAGAATGGGATTTTTGATATACTTTGAACAGCTTGACTTGCAGTAGCCGTTTGAACAGTGCTCTCACCTATATATCCCCAATCAGTGTCAGTGGAAATGTCAGGTGAGTATATGTTTCTATAATTATAATTATCAACACCGTTAACGGGTTGATTTGTTTGTTGTACTTGTATCTTATTTGCATCTTTGTAATAATATGTATAGTAGTTATACCACATATCATTAATCATATCACCATTGTCATCGTGAAAACTGATACTTACTGGGTTGTATTTTATTTTAGTCTGTACTAATCGCTTGCGATTATACTGATTCATCACATGCGTGTCAAATGCAAATTTAGGTAAATTAATTGTCTTAACAACTAATCCAAAATTAGCACCCGTTGCAAGACCGGGTTTGTATGCACTTTCATTAATTTCAAAATATACGTGAAATAAAAATTTTAATTTAGGAGTATTCTGATAAGAATTACTCCTAAATATTTTTGAGGCGTGTGTATAATCTCTTAAGTACACGTTGGAAGAAGCCGCACCTGTTAATAAATTTTGTGCATTTACAGTCACGGCTTATCTATCCAATTTTAACCAATAGAACCAATACCAGTACTTAATGCGCCGCGTGTTCTACCAACAAATGCTCCTACACCATTACCAAGTGGAGATTGTATGCAATTATCAAAAGAGATTGCTAACTGAATTGTAGCAGCTTGACTTTCACCGTAGTTTAAGTTGTTATAGTTAGCTGTCTTTACGTAGCAACCGTAAACTTCCCATGTTTCTAGAATAACAGGAGCACTTATACCGTTACCACCATCTAATACTTCAATGTTTGTTTGAAACTTATAATCTTGTGCCGTAGAAGCTGATGCTTGTTCAACAAAGTCTAATTGCTTTTGTAATTGTTGACCAACCAATTGAGAAACTCTTCCTTGAGCATCATCACGAACGTTGACTGTTAAATCTGACCAAGTGTGCTTACCTGCAATTTTAACTGTAGAGTTATACACTTGTAGTGGGATTTCAGCGAAGGTAACACTTGGACGTGTAATATCTATTACCTGTTTTGTAAGTTCAACGGTGTTACCTCTACCTAAATTTAGAAAGTTAACTCTAAAACGGTATTGTAGTTTAGGCATTAATAAGCCTTGATTTCCGCCGGCGATGTCCGTCGCTACGGACATGTTGAACAATGATTGTGAGGCTGTTGCCATTTTTTAATCTCCTGTATATTTATTTATCTTTTAAATAAGATACCCCGGAAGGGGTATCTTTTATTTACCGCTTACCTGTGACGCAATTGCACCAGTGTTCATTACACGAACCGGGATATAGATGAATTCAGCCGCTTTTACTGGCTCAATTGCAACATCTACCCATAGTTCGTTTCTATCGATACGTGCCGGTGTGTTATTAACTGTATCACATTGTACCAAATAGTCATAAAGACCACGTTTAGCAACTAAGTCAACTAGTAATGTTTGAATAACAGCAGTAATAGAACTGCGTGTTAATACATCATTGGGTTCGAATACAAACGGTCTTGCCGCAATAGTCAACTGTCGACGGATATAGTTAACTAAACGTGCAACGTTTGTACGATCCAACGCACTTGTACTGTCATAGCTATTCTTGTTACCATAGTTTAGTAAACCAACACCACTAAAGAATACTAATGGATTAATAAAATTAACATATAATGTATCACGAATACCAATACGTGTTTTGGTAGTAATGAATTCTCCGGTCATACGATCCAAGTAACCAATGTTCAATGCATTCTCGATATTGCCTCTACGTGTGCCTGCTGCCGCTAACCAAGGGTAAGCGATAGTATCATTGCGTAAGAATGTACGTAACATCATGTGTGACGGAGGAACAACAACTTGATTTCCTGACAAGTCATTTGCAATTCCACTTGGATAGAATAGACCCAAGTAAGTATTGCGCGTAACCAATCCTTCTTCACCTGTGCTTTGTGCACCGGCGGCGTTAGTAGCCCATGCTTGAATTGCAGTAGCATCGTCAGCTAGACCTAATGGTGTATCACCAATAATGTAACCTGTTTCGTCACGATCATAATTCAATACAACCATGTTAGGCTGTAGTTCAGGATAGTTAGGAGTAGCCATCAAGTTAAAATAGTTATCTTCTTCACGAATACTAGTATTAGTATCGATTGAAGCACGTAATGATTTTACAACCATAGCACGTTGTGCCTTACGACCCATATATGCTGCACCATTAGCTTGATTACCACTGACTGATACCCATGCATTAGTTTGATTTGGTAATGCATCGTCCGGGAAACTACGATTGTTGAAGTAATTTACTCTAAACTGTTTAACGTTATAACCACTACGGCGTGTGTTAAACAATAACATACCTTGAGGAGATAAAGATGCTGAAGGGGCGTCTAAATCTAAGTAGTTACTTGATAACAAACTAACGATTGTTGGGATAGGATCATCTGTGGGACTTGTATACTGATTGGTAGCCCAACGAGCATCAGCAAATGTGACACCATTTTGACTAGTTTGGTCAGCATTATTAATCAATACCCATTGATCAACTCCATTAAATTGTTGCCAACGACTCATAACTGGATAATTTTCTAAGTCACTTGTATCTATCCATAAATCACCGTATACCAATATTGTACCATCACTTTGTGTAGTAGGTTCAGTAGAGCTAATGATAGGACCATTTGGATCAGTAGCATTTACACCAGTAGCAGCAGGGTGACCATTAACGTCATATGATGTATTACGGTAACCTATCCATGCACCGTTCTTTTGAACCATGATGTCAGCTTGATTAACTACAGAATAGAACCAGTTTGTATTATTAGCAGGGATAGCAGTAGGAGCACCCTCATTAGCTATGTAAGTAAATTCAACCCAATTACTTAATTGTGTAGAATACTTGGCATCAGCCACTCCAAAATCAAATGAAAGTCCGGTAATAGCTCCACTGACACCGATTGTAGCAACTGTCAAATTTAAGTCGTTTGTGCCTGAGGATCCGCTTAAATATTCTCCGTCAATTACAATTGTATCACCTACAGCAAAACCAGTTCCACCTGTGTATATGCCATTACCTAATCCATAATAAACACCAAAGATTGATCGGATATTGAAGCTAGCACCAGTTCCAACGCCATCTGTTGTCCATCTGGTAGCACCAGAATTATTTACATTACTAAAAGTTTGAAGTTTAGCTAAACCTGATGCTACTCCTGTTGTTTCACCAACTATAAATCCAGCAGCATTTGCTAATCCACATGATGTTTGTTCCGCAGTAGTGAAATCTGCTAATGATATAACACCACCTTGAGTATGTGTAATTTGTATTGCACCATCGGTTGTTACACTAGCAGTTACATATGGCGCGCCTGCAGCTAAAAATGCAGTTACAAAATCCGTTGCATTTGCGCCATCTGTAATAGTTGCGGTATATGAAGTAGTTAAGCTAGAGCTTCCTGGAACTGACACATTTATATACATTGTATATGGCCCAGCACCATTACATGTTGTACTATCAAACACAGGATCTTGTACAGTTCCGGTTACAATTGTAGGACCTGTTGCAATTCTTTCCCATAGATAATATGGAGCTGATGCACTTTGTCCATCATATGCATATTCTCCGTATACAGTACCTGCAGGAATTAATTTTCCACCAGTACTATCAAGTGCATAAATTGCAGCCCAATCCGAATTATATGATCCTACATTCTTAGTAATCCAACTATTAGTAGTAGAATTATATTCTGAAACATCTGGCGCCAACCCATTTCCAGCTGAACCTACTTTAATCCATACTGAACCTGTTGGTCTAGGAATACTTTGACTTGCAGACCACAATGGCATTTGAGAAGAGGTTCCATATGTTACAGTTGGAATATAATATGTTTTTGCAGTAATACCTAAATCAGCTAATACAGTACCGGTGCCTACCCCTATTGTTAAACTAGGTGCTCCTGAAGAAACAAGTTGAGTTGAATAAAGATTTAATTTTCCATTAACAACGTTTGCTGATAATTCAGGGTAGTTGAAATCATTAATCAATGCAGCTATGCCGGCAACTGTATTGTTTGTGCTTGCCGGAACAGTAATAGTTTTAGTCCAATAACCACTTACGTTAATAGTAAACGTATTTCCTACAGTCAATGTTGCAGGTGCATTAGATCCTTGTACAGTAGGGATACTGCCTCTCCAAGCTGCTCCATTTAATATTACCCATACATTATCTGTTGTTTTATAAAAATAAGTGTGACCTTCAAGTGTGCTTGGGAGAGTATATGACTGTATTGCATTAACTGCATAATCTCCAATATTTCCAATACTATCTAGTGGTGCACCAGCTGGCCCGCCACCAACGATCATTGCTGGATCAGTGATAACAATAGGATTTTGTAGTACAAACTGCCCGGTGGTAGCATTAAATTCGTTAATACCCCATGTACTGTTTATTGTGTCTAACCAATATGTACCGTCAGCTGGCTCACCTACTGGACGTCCTGCTTGTCCTACTAAGCTTGCTAAGTCAATATCGGCTCGTAAAATATATGCACGATTTGTTACTCCAAGTGTTGAATATGCTGCCAATAATCCATATTCATTTAATTCGTAACCCTGAATAGGAGTACCATTGGTTGTTGTATAGAAGAAAGGTGTACCATATAAGTTTACCAAATCACGCTGACTGGTAACCAAAAATAGTTTATTTGCGTTTGCGGCTGTAGTAGCGGCGGCTACGCCGGTACCACTAGCATTAGCTTTATTTTGCGCTGTCGCTAGCAAAATAAGAGGAACTGAGTTTATTGGGGCTTCAAGATACTGACTTTGATCGTTGATCGTTACTTGTACGCCTGGTGATGTTAATGCCATTTTGTTTTCCTTTATGTAAAATTATGAGGGTTACGACCCTAAAATGCATACTATTATTTATCGAATAGTTTTAAAAAGTGCCGTTTTGCGTACCTTCGAAGGTTGGAATCGATATAAATACTACATGTTAAGGCCTATCTGTAAAACATGCGGAAAGAATCACTGTGCAGTGAATTATATACGTAAAGGTGTCACTCATTATCGCAGTGGGTGTGATGCGTGTGGTAGGAAAAGAAAAAAATTAAAGGCTAGGACACCTAGATGGCAAGGTGCTGGATACAATAAAAAACTCACATGTGATTTGTGTGGGTTTCGTAGTATCTTATCTAATCAAATTACAGTATTTCATATTGACGGTAATTTGGATAATTGCAATTTAATTAACTTACGCAGTATATGTTTGAACTGTGTAGAAGTTGTTAAGAAGAAAGAAGTGACTTGGAAGCGCGGCGACTTACAGGTTGATTATTGATTGAATCTGTTTATGCAAGTCATCAATTGAACTATTATTATCAATATAGTGGTCATAGTCTAGACCAACACTAGAATACTCACTAGCATGAACACGATTTCTATCTAGTTTTGCTTTGCTAGTAGCCCAGTACATATTGCTGTTTTCACCCCTATTGTATTCTGCTGCGGCATCATACCAATCAGGTGGTTGACCTCGACTAACTCGCATTGTAGTCCCACCTACTGATTTTATAGCAAGTACTTCATTTGCAAAACGACAATCAGTAATGACTATGTTATCAGTAGCCTGACGTAGTTTGTTCTCTACACTAGCAACCCATATATCATTATGAAAGCCATTACGACATACTTCAGTGCCCCAGTATTGTAGTATCCAGCGAGGGGTAATTTCCATACCAAGACGTTCACTCCACCATGTATCTTTTTGTTCTCTCCACTCTCTACTAGCTTTAGTAGAACCTTCTAAATACTCTCTGTTCCAACCAAAGACACTTGCCACTGCATCTTTAAGACTAGCTGCAAAACTTAATCTCTTGAATCCATGAAATGTACAAAGATAATCTGCTACTGTGTCTTTACCTGAACCAATGAAACCTGTGATGCCTATAATCATAAAAGAAAAACTCCTGTAATACTTATTATACTACAGGAGTGTGACAAAAAAAAGTGTTTTAGGTTAACCTTGTACCCATGTCAGGGGTTGCGAATAGTCCACATAACGTTTTAATTCATCAATAAGTTGTTCCATTGCGGCTTTACCTTCAGCTTTCATAGCTGTACCGTTTAATGTAGTACCACCACCTGGACCTGCAATAGTACCAAACTTCTCACGTGCTTCACCAATAATTAGTTTAAGATTGGCTAATATATAGTCCCCAATCCAAACACCTGAACCCGGATCTTGTAACAATACTTCTTCAGTTCGTTGAACATCAGCCCAAATAAGAATTCTCTCACCACTGGCTTTAGGGTCACGTACAATACGCAATACCTTAGTCACTGGATCAAAAGTATATACTACATAACCACCAAACATACGTGCAGCTAATTCAACATAACCTGCATAGAAGTCATATGTTGCCATACCGCCCGCAAAGTTATAGTTTAACAGATAGGTGTTTAGAATAGCACTTGAGAAAGGATCAAAAGCAGTACTACCTGTTCCACCAGTTTCCATACCAATTGTACGTCTGAACAGACTACGTACATTGATAAAGTTGCTAGGTAAAGTGTAAGTATCTACGTCCTTAATAGTAGTCATTAAGGTGTATGATTCCGCAGTACTATTTTGTGCTCGTTGACGATATACTTTGATAGTATAATTATAAGCAGCCTCAAAATGTTCAGGATCTAATTCCAAATCAATGATACCGTCACCTAGACGATATCTTAGATTCTGAAATAAAGCCTGTTTTAACTCGTCTAAAGTTAGACCACTGGGAGTTGATAAAATGCTTGCTGTTGCTGACATATTGTGTTACCTAATAATAGTATTTATCAGGTAACACACTGTATTAGATATCTCCCTCTTTTCGATTCTCACTATAATGGGCATCAAAACTACCGCCGGGATAACGGCTTTCTAGCTTACGAATGTTTTCGTCAATTACATCGTTGGGGTCAAGATTCAGTGCCCTACATGCATTGATCCAATACCAAATAACATCACCGAGTTCACGTTTCATATGGAATACTTCATCAGCAGACAATCGTTTACCCTGAAAAAGAATCTTTTTGGGCACTTCAATAAACTCGCCGGCTTCTGCGGCAAGTCCCATACATGCAGTAATCAACAACGGTACGTTAACGTCCGGATCATGTCTTTGTGTCACTTCATCAAAATTAGCATCAACTTCATCAAGTCGGTTCATGAATGTAGTCAAATCATTACTTGCTTTGCTAGTAACAGCCTCTACAAAATCTTTGTATTTGTTTAAATCAATATTGCTCATTAAAATGCTTTCAAAATAATCATATCTTGATTAAAGCGACCGTTAGGTGTAGTAGATACTGCTTTAATATCGTTAAAGAATTTACGTGCCGCTGGCTTGCTTCCCATAAGTTCTTTAAGTTGTTCTGCGGGTTTACGCAATGTTTTAACTTCACTCTTTGTAGAGTCAAAGCCCAACAGTGTGTTACCCTTTACTGTAAATGCTTTTGAATACTCATCAGCAATATAGTGATGCACCTTGCGCTTTGCACTATCATAAATCCAAGCTTCACTTGCACCTTGTAACTTGACAGGACTGATACTAATCAAATCAAGTTTTGCGGCTGTGTCTTTGAATGTTTTTAGATACTTGAGTTTAGAAACAATCTTCTCAACAGGTACCGCTTTGCGTTGTCGAGGTGCCTTGCTTGCTTTCTTAACTGAAATATATGAATTTAGGTCAGACAAAACTTGTTCAATAAACTTAACAATATTTCTAACTTGAATCTTTGTGAGGTGACTATAACCCTCAGTCAGTTGTTTGTCAGTACCCTCTTGTAGATCACTGAATTCTGTTTGCTTCTTTTTCCAAATATCAGCAATCAAACTGATATGTTGTGGCATGACATTAAACTTAGAAACAAGTTCCATTGTTTTTGTTTTAGTTTTGCCTTCTGTAATAAATTCGTCAAACACCGCTTCAAGTTCTCCTGCGGCATCTTTTGCCTTTTCACGCAAAATGTCTTGAATGTTAGGGCGATTAGAAACATCAACCTCTTTCTTAACTTCTTCGGGTTTGTTGACCACTTTTAACAAACGACTGATTTCGTTTTCAAGGGTCATGTCTTCATGTTCATTTAACTCAAACCCGCGCAATTTCATACGTGCCAACCAACACAATGTCATAAGAAATTCGTTCTCATGTACTTTACGCATTGTTTTTGCGTCAGCAGGTCTATTGTTCAAGTCAAGATATTGACTTAATAGTTCTTTAGCGTCTTTTTTACCATAAAACCTATTGTACCACGTAAAACTACGCATCATTGCTACCCTGCGCTTGTCTTCGTCAGGTTGTAGAACAAAAAGAGGCTCATCACCGTAATATTGAACATCTACATCTCTTGGATTTAGAGCTTTCACTTGACTGTGATCTTCTGAATTCTTTCTACGTGTCGCCATTGGTTACTCCTAAAGTTGATAGTATTTGTGTATTATAGCACAACCCGTATTTACTGTCAACCTTAAAGGAATGTACGATAAATAACTATATGCCGAAATTATCCCTATACCGCCCCAACAAACAAAATGATTACAAATTCTTTGACCGAACTATTTCGGAAGAATTGCGTGTAGGTGGTACAGACTTGTATATTCACAAGTATTTGGGACCGCAAAATCAGGGCCCAAGTAATGATTATACACTACCTGAGTATACAGAGACAGCCCCTACGGGCATACAAGATTTATTGTTTTTAGAAAACCGCGACCGAGCATACGACCCAAATATCTACAGATTGCGCGGGCATTATAATGTTCAAAACTTAGACTTTGATTTAAGTCAGTTTGGATTGTTTTTAAACAACGATATCATTTTTATAAATGTACACTATAACGACATGGTTGACATTGTTGGTCGCAAATTGATGGTTGGTGATGTACTTGAATTGCCTCACTTACTTGATTATAATCCTTTAAAAGAAACTATTCCTATAGCGTTAAAAAGATTTTATAGTATTACTGATGCTAACTATTCTAGTGAAGGTTTTAGTCAAACATGGTATCCTCACATGTGGCGAATTAAATGTGAGCCGTTAGTTGACAGTCAAGAGTTTGCTCAGATTCTTAATGAACCTATTAATTTAGACACATATCTAGGTTTGTGGGATAGCACCAAAATATATCCACCGGGGTATGTTATTACGTTTGGTGATAAAAATTACACATCATTAATTGAAGTACCGGCAGGAACTATGCCACCTAATCTAACGTACTGGGAACTTGACCCGGATCAGAACTTACGTGATATTCTTGCTACTTATAATAAGAATCTTGAAGTTAATAATGCTGTACTTGCGGAAGCACAAAGATTGTTACCAAAGTCGGGCTACGATGCAAGCAAGTTATATATTGTTCCCACATACGGTGTTTATAGTGAAAATGGAGTATTGTCACGTAAGTTAGATCAACCAGCACCGCCCATCAATGTAGTAACATCTTCAAGTAGTACCGGGGCGCCTAACCCTACTGTTGAGATTGTATCTAATACTCAGTATGTTAATGACAGTCCTGTATTAAGAATTCCAGCAGCTACTATAGCTAAAATTTGGACAATGACATTAGATTCATCGTTTACTAGTATTGAAGCCAACGCAACATTATCTTTATCAGCACTCAGAGTGACGCCTCAAATGGAAGAAGGTGGTTCGGTAGCAATTGAATGGGATACTGTGTTGTCCGTAGAAAGTATGGGATTAATAACAGGCCCATATGGTACAGCAGACAACACTTACGCAACCGCAGATCAAGATCCAGTTGCTCCGGGTTTTACTGGTACAGCACCGTACGGTCCTAACACAATGGATTATCGTGCTGATTGTGATCCAAGATTCCAATATATTGCTCGCAGTAGCCCACGTAGTTTTGGTTATACTATGGGTTATCTGACAGGGGCAGGTTTAGATAGTATACCTAACGGTTTCCCAAGTGGATCAGGCATTGCATTCCCGCAAAACCCATCAGTAGGAGAATACTTCCTGCGCATTGATTACTTACCTCAGCTATTATTCAGATGGGATGGTAAAATTTGGGTACGCATCAGTGAGAATGTCAGAACAAATACTGGATTTGCTAGTGAAGACAACCAATCAGAATTGAATAGTTTCATTAATGATACTCAACAAACAAAACTGACAGATGGCACGTATGTACCACAACGTCAGGCGTTGTCAACTATATTAATGCTTGCACCAGACAACAACCCACCTATACCACCTAACTTATAATATGGCACAATTTTTTTACGACAACCAGATACGCAGATTCTTAATTCAATTTGCAAAAATTTTTAGTTCATGGCAAGTTACTAGGGGTAAAGATCCTGCGGGTAATGACATTCTAGTACGTGTTCCTGTTATGTACGGTGATAGTAGCAGACAGGCTGCGGTTATTATTGCTAATAATAGTGCAAGCAACACACCCAGCGCACCATTGATTACATATTATATTAGTGGATTAGAGTACGATCAAAAACGAACACAGGATCCCACATTCATTGATAGACTTAATGTACGTCAACGTACATTCAATCAAGAAACAGGTCAATATGAAACAACACAGGGCCAAGCATTTACTATTGAACGTTTGATGCCCGTACCCTATACATTACGAATTACTGTTGACTTTTGGACTACAAACTATAATCAAAAATTAGAATTGATTGAACAATTGGGTACATTATTTAATCCTTCATTAGAAATCCAAAGTACCGATAACTTTATTGACTGGACTAGTTTAAGTGTTGTTTACCAAGATGGATTAACATTTAGTAGTCGTAGTATTCCGCAAAGTACTCAAAACCCCATTGATGTACTGAGTTGGAAATTTTACATGCCCATCTGGATAAGTACTAGCACCAAACTTAAAAAGTTTGGTGTTATTGAAAAAATTATTGCAAGTATTTTTCAAGGTAAAGCATTAGAAGATATACAAGATGATGACTTATTATTGGGTACTAGACAAAAGATTACTCCATACGGATATAAAGTATTATTAATAGGGAACAGATTGCAATTACTTCCTGCCAACGAGGCATTTGATCCAAGTAATATTGATTTAAATTATCCTAATCCACCTGCAACGGATTTATATTGGTCATCGTTATTGAACGTGTATGGTGCAGTTAAACCGGGTATTAGTCAAATATTGTTACAAAATCCATACATGAATACTGACATTGTAGGAACAATTGTACCTGATCCAACCGATGACAGATTACTAATATATGATATTGATCCTGACACATTGCCACAAAACACATTGGATCCTGTTACCAGTGTTATAAACCCGCAGACATCAGGACCTAATGCAGGATTGCCGGGACCAGTTAACGGTGTCCGATATTTGCTTGTTGAGAATATAGGTCAAGTAGGTAATCCTACAGTAGCATGGGGTGATTTAATTGCTAATGCAAATGATATTGTAGAATATGATGCAGGCACAGGACAATGGTTTGTAAGTTTTGATAGCCGTGCTGATACTAGTGCAGTACAATATGTGACTAATTTAACAACTGCAATTCAATATCGCTATACACCAGATGGTGTGTGGATGAAAAGTTTTGAAGGCTGGTACAACCAGGGAGATTATTCTATTGTGATTTAATTTGTGATAAATCATAATATGAGTAACACATCCGCCGGCGTTTTCTTTTACTCTAAAAGAACTCAACGATATCTATATCTACTTAGAACTGACAAGAAGAACCCAGGTAACTGGGGAATTCCAGGTGGTAAGGTAGAAAACGATGAGACACTTATGGAAGGTGTTGAGCGTGAGTGTATGGAGGAAATAGGTTACTTCCCCAAGAAAGCAAAACTAGTTCCAATACAAAAATTTGTAAATCATTCATTCACATATCACACATTCTTTTGTACAGTTGACAAAGAGTTTACTCCTGTATTAAATGAAGAACATTGTGGTTATGCATGGGTAGGTGATAATCAATATCCAAAACCATTGCATCCGGGCTTGTTCAACACAGTAAATTTTGATGTTGTAATAGATAAATTAGAAGCACTAACAAAAAAGACAGCCTAAGCTGTCTTTTTTATTTTAGCAGTTTTGCAACTGTATCATATCCTAAAGTACCAAGCACTATACCTGCTCCCATCATCATCCATCTCCACTTTTCGAGAGTGCCTATTTTATCAGACATTGACTTATGAGCACTTGTACTCGCTTCTTGCATTTCTTTAAGAAGCACGTGTGTTGCTTCATTGTTGTTGTTGAGAGAGGAGTTCAAGTCTTTGATATCAGCTTTGATTTCACTGATATCACTCTTGATGTCATCTACTCGTACTTGAAGAACAGCTACGTCGGTTTCAGTTTTAGTAGGCATTTTTATTGTTTGAGTAGCTGACATGATTAAGCAGCGTTAATTGTTACGATTGGGTTAGGTTGACCTTCGTATGTATTAGCAGCATATGCAGTATTGAATGTAGCGATAACATCAGGGTTAACACTATTAACAACAGCAGTACCTGTACCAGAACCGGCTGCTGTAGCAACGAATGTAACACCTGTCATGTTACTTGCTGAACCACATAATGTCCAATCTGTTGTACCAGTACTATAAATTGTATATAATGTACCTACTGATAATGAACCGGCTGCAACTTGTGCTGGGAACACTTCAGTATTGTAATCATTAACACTTGAAACATATGCCGTAGCAGTGTCTGCATCAGTAGACAAGATGTTCATTGTGTTTGGTGTCAATGCTGTGTTAGCAACGTTAGCTGTATAACACTGTGCAACTAAACCAGTTGTACCACCTTGTACCAAATACTTTGTTTTACCTTTTTGACGCAAGATGAAACCTGCTTCGTCATTTGCATACACATAATTTTGACCTACACCACCAATTGTAGATGCTGCATTTGCTGCCAATGTGATACTATCTTGCAATGCGTTAGGTGTACCAGTAGCAGCAGTCATAACCTTTATTGCACCACCCAATGACGCAGAAACTGTAAAGGCTGTTGCATTAGGATTTGTGGAAACAAAATAGTTAACACCTGCTACCAACGTGCCTAAGTTAGCACTGAATGAAACTGGTTGATTAAGTGCTAGTGTTTGAGCATTTCCTGTTGTGCGAATAAAATTTCCAGTAACAAGTGTGTTTGCAACTGCAACTGATACATAACCAAATGTACCTGTAGCAAAACCTAAGTTAGTAGTTGTACCATATGCGTCAACAGCTTGAATTGCAGAACCAGATGAAAGTGTGTTTGCAAAGTCTGTGCCGGCACCATATACTAATGCACTAGCATCGCTTGAGTAAATATTACCTGTACCAGAGATACCAATAGCAACTCTTGGTAGAACTTGTGAACCAACAATAGCTGTGTTACCACCAACTACACCGTATGTGTTAGCGTTAGTTGCAGGGAAACCTGCGCCACCAACTGGGTTATTGAAGTATGCATCAACTACACCAACTGATGCAGAAACTGAACCACCTGTTGTGTCAGACAATGCAACCGGTGTGCTTGTTGTGTTTGCGCTTAGATCAGTAGCAGAAGCTGTGAAATTATTAGCATCAATGACTTGTAATACATAATATGTTGTTGCGGCTGATAAACCACCAACGCTTGATGCTACTACGAATGGCATATTTGCAATAATACCTAATGTGTTTAAGTTTTGAGATACGGTAACATAATCTGTTGCCGCTGTTGTATCAGTGATTGTTAAGACTGCTTGAGCCTTTGCGATTTTTAGAGGACGTCCCATTTGATTTTCCTTTGAATAATTAGTGAGTTCTAGTCACTACGCAGTGGGGTACTGCATAAACCTGCCGAATGCAAGTGTATGATGTATTTATCTAAAAAGACTAAAATTAAGTTGTAGGACCGCCAAGATTTGGCGTTGGGAATATTCCAGTAGTACCTGTATTAGCATGTGGCATACCTAATTCTGTAATAGTAAATGGGGCAGATGTTACTCCAGATACTTCTAAGAATGATACTATATTGCCTTGACCTACAATAATACTGTTATTCACTGTGTTAGCAGGAATGATTGTGCTGTTAGCATCAGCTACAGTGTATGCTACACCGTATGGGCTATATCGTGCTGTAGCATTACTGATTACTACGGCTGAATTTGCAGTTAGTGTTAAACTTGTATTGTTAGCAATAGCTTTTACAATGCCTGCAGTAGCACCTGCTGTGTTACCAATCCAAGCACCAACATTTAGTTGAGTCAAGAATGTTGTGCCAGAACCTGTCACTGTTGCACTATTAGTGGCAGCGGTTATTGTACCTGTCAATGCAACATTGGGGAAGCTAGTTGTATATTGTATAGGACTACTTGTAGTCGCTATTTGTATTTTATCCGTAGCGATGTTGCCTGATGTTTGTACTGCTGAACTTGCTGTATATGCGTATGATGCCATTTTTAATTCCTATATTATATTTATGTTTATAGTCTACCGATTGCGACTTCAATTACGCCTTCGATACCTTCAAAGTTTTCTAATGCTTTACCAATAACTGTTCCCATTAATGGGGACATTGCAGTTCTTGCGTAACCATTACCTGCACTAATCATCATGTCACCCTTGTAAATTGTACCACGTACTTTACATGGTACACGACCTTGTAAAGCAATAGCAACTGCAATACCTTGACAGTTTGCATTCATGGCATATGCTGGGTTAGTTGATACTACACCTGCTACTTTATTAGTACCGTCTTCAGCGATGGTGACTTCCTTTTCTCCACCAAACTCCAACACAGTACCTGGTTCGTATTCAGCATCAGCTTCATAATATTCTGCCAAATCAGCATATGTAGAATTTAATCTAGAGCCTGCGCTTAGTGACCAATTACCAGTGATAGTACCTGCTGTGGTGTTTGCTCCTGTCGTTAATACGGTTGCACCTACTGTACCGGTGAATGTTGGTAAATATGCTGCAACATTACTATTACTATATGACCCGGCAAAACTTATAGATACACCGTTAGCGTAGTAATAGTTATCTGTTTTAATACCAGCAGTCGCAACGTTAGCTGTAACTGTTAGCGATGCCAGTGTGCCGGTGCTTGTTATGTTTGGTTGTGCCGCAGTTGTTACAGTACCTGCTGTAGTGGCACTACCTGCACTAGTTGAATATGTTGCATTAGCAACAGTACCGCTTACGTTAGCGCCGGCTACTGCATTAGCTGTTGTTGCAAATGATACTGCTCCTGTTACGTTAGCACCTGCCACTGCATTAGCTGTTGTTGCAAATGACACTGCACCTGAGACGTTGCCACCTGCCACTGCATTAGCTGTTGTAGCGTATGTTGCTAATCCTACAGCACCTGAAACGTTTGCGCCTGCTACACTATTAGCTGTTGTTGCAAATGACACTGCACCCGAAACGTTTGCACCTGCCACTGCATTAGCTGTTGTTGCAAATGACACTGCACCACTTACATTAGCACCTGCTACACTATTAGCTGTTGTTGCAAAAGCAACTGCACCTGACACGTTAGCACCCGGAATAGAAGTTAAACCAGTAGCTGCACCATAATGAGTACCTACAATATTTGCTCCGGATATGTTGCCGGTTGCTGTAATTAACCCAGCTGTACCAATGTTACCAATGTTAGCATTTCCGGATATAGATAACGAAACTAATGTACCTATACTTGTTATATTTGATTGTGCCGCTGTTGTTAATGAGCCGGTTATAGTAGTAAATACACCGGCCGCTGCGCCTATATTACCTACATTGGCATTACCAGTAGCACTGATAACGCCCCCGGTTGTCAAGTTTCCACCGCGAATATTACCAGTAGCAGTAATCAATCCAGCTGTACCAATGTTACCGATATTAGCATTAGCTGTAACTGATAAGGAAGCTAGTGTACCGGTACTCGTTATGTTTGGTTGAGCATTAGTCATCAGTGAACCAGTCAACTGACTTGCTACAACTGCACCGGTGTTAGCATATACATTACCCACAGAAAAGTATGGACCGGTATGAGTTAACAACCCATTACCGTTTAAAATATTAAAGTAAGGTGAACCCTGTAATGTTCCACTATTGTTAAATTGAATTGATGTGTTAGTTCCGGCGGCTACTAATGTAGATGTACCTCCTACTGTAGTAATTGCTAATGCATTTGGACTATTAGTATATGTTAGACTTGTACCATTTAATGGCCCGGTGAAGTCTGCATTAGCATATAACTCTACATTCCCTGATGATGGGAAGTTACTGGCTACTTTAATGTAGAAGTTCTGACTGTTAATGTTTGCATTTGATACACCGTTTGCACCTGAAATAGTAACAACTGATCCATTAGTATATGGTATCGTGTTAGCAACTGTCATTATAACAGGGGTAGCATTTGATAGTGCTACTATGTTTGCTACAATCGTTGTCTTTGGTGTCCAAGATAGATTACCTAAACCGTCTGTTTGCAATACAAAACCAGTAGAGCCACCGGTTAATTTAGCATGTGAAACATCACCTAAGTTAATTTTGAAACTAGCGTTGGCTGCAATAATGTCATTGTTTGGCCAATTGTCCCATGTATTAGTACTTGACACATATGTTAATGTTTGGCCGTTTAACGGTGCATTGATATTAAAGTTGGCACCACCAGAGCCGTCAATTTGACTGAAACTAATGTTTGAGTAAGACGTTAATACTTCAACGTTTTCATTAGGAGTAGTCTTACCGATGAATAGTCGCTTGGCATCTGATGCCCAGCCAAATTGCGCTTCGTCAAGTTGTGGCAAATCAACCAGATTACCTGATCGTTGCTGAATTTTTGAGATTTGAATGATTGCCATAAGTGTAATTCTTTACAGATTTACACTTATTTATCAATTTTTGTTACAAGAACTGTGTATAGTACTGTTCAACTCTTTTGAACCACAGGTCAGTGTATTTGTCAAATTCACTATCTTCTATGATGAATTCCTGATATAAGCAAGTAGGGTCACACATAAAAATAACCCCCTTGCGAATCTTTGTACCATGTACTTCATTATGAGCATTAGCATAGGCTGCTAGTTGAACAAAGTAATCATCAATCCATTCACGTTTTTTGGGTTTATTTGTCTGTTTGTGATCCATGATAGCTTCATCACCATCATGTACACCTGCTAAGTCAGTCGTACCTGCATAAATTTTTGGATAATAGAGAGGAACTTCTGTACCCCAATATTCATTACATTTAACAAGACCTTGATAGATGATATTCTGGGCCATTTTATGACTTTGAATGCTATATGGATTACTTCCGGGTTCTCCAATTACACCTGTTTTTATGTAATCTTCAATCCACTTGTGCATACGTGTTCCACGACCCGCGGCTTCTGTTGTGATCTCTTGTGCTTTTTGAACACCAACACGCTTCCGCCAATTTTGTAATGCTTGCTTAGATTCTTCTGATTTGGTAAAATCTAATATAGTAGTTACACTGGGAAGTTTCTCACCATCTGGTGTAGCGTATTTTCTTGATCCGTTAATTGTTTCTCTGTGCAACGGTGTGTATTTGTATTTTTCTGTTATCATATGTGTAATAGATATTTTGGCATTGGATATATTTTATTAGTGAGTGCAAGCATACGATTTATAATAACATTTATTATTTTTAATTCGTGTTCAGTTATAGCTGATAAAACGTCTCGGTGTATCCCCATTACTTTTATATCCGGATGTAATATTATTTTATTTAATTTCAAAATAAGATCATTACTATGTTCCCAAATAATCGAATCACGTTGTAAACCTTCTACTTGATTTATAGCGTGTTGTTTGTTAATTTCATCTTCAACAAAAAAAGAATAGAAAATTCCTTCATATATTGGTAGGCTGTGAAATATAGGATAAAATAATTTGTAGGCTAGTTCGGATAAACTACATTTTGAAGTTAAAGGTTCTCTTTTAATTTTGAAGGGAGTGTAGGGTGATATAAAATATTCTATTTCTCTACCAAACAACTCTGCATATTTTTTATATGTTGTATTACAATTAATGACTTCCTCAAATTCTTGAAAGTTATTATTACCTATTACATTGTCCCATTCACTAATACTTGTTTCTTTTATAAAAAAATTCTTTGAGTCTAATAATAGATAATCATCATCAAAATGATATGCTAATAACATTTTTTGTAACTGATGCGATGTCCAGTTTTGATAATTTTTATTCAGATCACCGTATCTATCTCTTGGTCCAAGCTGTATAATGGGATATTCATGATAAATTTTAGGTATAATCAATAATTCGTGATTTTTATAATAAGGTTGTAGCCATTTATTCCAAAAATCTATGTCAGCATATTCTTCATTAATTATAATTACATGCTTGCATGGATGTAAAAACCGCTGAATGCTTTCAGCTTGTAATAACATTTGCTGAAAATCTCTATTACATGTTACTGTAGCTAGGTACATTAGACTCTAAAGCTTTCTCCACAACCACAACGGTCACGTTCATTAGGATTATTAAATTCAAAACCTTCATTCAATCCATTGCGGACAAAATCAATTTCTAAACCCTGAACGTATGCACAACTTTTTGGATCAACATATAATGCACAACCATCACACTCTACTTTAATATCTTCTTCTCTAGGAGAGTCAACATATTCTAACACATAGGCTAAGCCTGAGCAACCCGTAGTTTTTACACCAATACGAATTCCCAGGCCTTTACCTCGTTTAGTTATTGTTTGTTGAATCTTGCGTGAAGCTTTTTCAGTAACCGTTATCATTTCATTGCATTATGAGCCATTTGATTTACAATCTTAGAACCTTCATCAGCACCAGGTTCATTACCTTGTGCTTGTCCTTTAAACACTACATTGTCACCTTGAATATTAGCGATATATTTGTTTAATGGAGGATTTTTAATCATGTCGTACAAATCGTTTTTGTCAATTATTATATCATTATCTCTGTAGTATTGCAAGAGTTCTGGAACAGTCCAATCAGGCTTTTCTTGGTCAGCATCAATCTCACTTTTTAGTTGGCTAGTAGTAGCTACCAATCTAACTAATAGAGGACTGGCACTAAACTCAAACAGTCTCATGTTATCTTTTGGCGCGGCCAACGCCACCAACTGGCTCTGCTTCTGGTTCTTCAATATCAGCACTGAAATCTTCTTCGCCGCTACCTGGTAATGGTTCTTCAGCACTGATGTCAGCGTCCATACTGCCCATTCCATCATCCATTCCCGTGTCAGCACCCATATCCATACCGTTGTCTGTACCAAATGCGGCTGCACCACCTTGACCGGTGATAGTATTCAATGCTGATTTCATTGTACCTTCACTTTGTGTAAGAGCGGCTTGTAATGATGTCAATGCTTCTGTTGCTTGACCGGTAAATTGTTCTGATTCGTTTACACCAATCTCAGATTGAATACTATCTGACAATGCTGGTAGTTCTTTAACTAACATGTCAGAAACTTCTTCAATCATCTTACGTAATGAATCTACTAAGTCTTGGGCTGCTAATACAACTTGTGATTTTTCAACTTCTTCGTTCTCTGTAACAATACGAGGACGATTTACACTTAGTTCAGCAAATTGCTTGCTTAGTGCTTGTTCCATGAATACAAGTTTCATGTATGAACCATTTTGTTGGCTTTCATAGAAGTTATGTGATTGTTTTGATTCACTCATCAAACCACGTACTCTACTTAGCATGTCACGCACTTGCACGTATGACATTCTACTAACATTCATGGATGTACCATAATGTTCTTTTAACGCACGTTGTGCGCTAACTACTTGTTTGTTGTCAAAATCTGTTAATTTCATAGTTGTGGGTCCCAAAGACTAATATATATTATTTATCACTTTTGGCTTTAATATGCGGTTTTTAGTTTATAACTTTTCTGCTGCCATTTGTCTGATTCTTGAAGATAACTGTTTAATTCATTGGTCATCTGATGTTTTTTGTACTTGTCTTCATTCAATTTTGCCAAATAAATTAATTTAGTATCAGTGTCTTTTGTTTTTTTAAACAATTTTTGGTGTATCATCATAGTCACTTCAATAGAAGATAATTTTAAATCTAGTTCAATTATTCTGTTTGCAGATGCGTATCTTCCTCTTTTGTCAAAAATACACCAACACATGGCATTTTTTAAATTATAAAATGAATTTATGAGGTCACCATTGTGTAATTTAACAATAGCTCCTTCTGGTTTCTTGTCAATAAAATAACTATTAAATATTTCATATACTCCGTCAGGGTTACGAAACATAGAAATATCTTTTAACTTCTCCATCTCTTGGTTAGAAATAACTTTTTTAAACTTTTTCTCAATATCAATCATTCTCGGCCACCCTAAAATAAATATTTCTTAATTCGTCACTTGAATCTAAAAATGCAGGGAGTTTATCCCAAATAGTGTCAGTTTTAATCATTGGTACTTGGTCACAATCACTGTACAATTCGCCTAATTCTGTAATACCATCATTAAACACACTAGGATGTTGTATAGTAAAATTAAACTCCCAACAATTTACATGTTCATCATTTTCTAGTAAGAACCCAAAATTCTGAAATTCATTAATTGCAATTTGTTTAATTTTAGGCTTGCTTATATCTTCCGGTTGACTACGTAATGATATTACTTGCAATATTGTGTCAAAGTTGCACTGTGTATTTCTTTTAAACAACCAAACTTCCATATCTTCATCCGTACTTGGTTTACCACGATTGATAAAACCTGTTTGGGTGATATCAAATAGTGTGTAACAACTTATTTTAAAACTCATATGTATATTTAGAGGCAAAAAAAATCCGAGAATAAATCTCGGATTTTGTTGAAGTTAAACTTCTAATCAAGAAGCTGCTAGTTTGAAGCCAACGTTAGTAGCTGTACAACCAGATAGATCATAACCATTAACTGTACCCAAAGCAACAATAGCTGCTGCAAGAGTAGTTGTGTTCCATGCACCTAGTGGATATACCGCAACAGACATGTTAACTGCCGAAGCAGATGCCTGAACTTGATAAATCATAACTGTAGCTAACTGCTCAATTGCTTGATTAACTGCACTGATAGCACCACCAACACCCAATTGTGTTGTAGGAGCTGCACCTAGGTCTAGACCAAAGAAGTCCATTCCTGGACCGATGAAGTTAGTTACTGTACCATTTGCGTTTGTTGTTGAAGCGATTGGACCGTTCAACGTGTCCATTGCAAATACTGGTTGCGAATCGCCGTGTGTTCTTGTAAAGCCTGACATAATAAATTTCCTTTAAATAGTTTGAATCATATAGATTCATACTATTATTTATGCCAGGTGTAAAAAAATGTTGGTTTTGGTTAAGTTCTTCCAGCCAAATTTTGACGACTGAACCCCATTCTATCTACATATTTAAGACCGTGGCTAACAAAACCCTCTTGGGTGTTGGTACCATCGTCTAAATAACCTTGTACAGGGCTAGATTTTGCTGCGTTATTCAACTGCTCAACTACATTCATTTTTAAATTGTATATATCAATCCATAATTGAAACACAGCTTGTAAAGTAGGAACGCTTCCGTCTATGTATCCAGGAACATGCACTTGTTTCTGTGTTTGAGGATCAAGTGTGTCATAGCCCATTAACTTTTTCTTCATGGGTTCAGACATGTTTCGACCTGCAACAAAGTCTAAGAATCCATCAGTTAAATCATTTAAATTTCCAGCAACAATTCTTTTATTGATGTATGTAGTGAATAACATAGTAAATGCATTTTTAGCTTGCGGAGCATTATTAAAGTACTCTGATACCTTAGCACCATATGTTCTTGCACTTTTCTTAGCATTGTTTAGTAATGTTTTATCTATCTTTATCTTAGGTGTGATTGGCATTTTAGCTGGTACAATAGCAACGTTGCTGTTATTCTTTAATGTACCAATATTACCATCTAATGGAGTAGCTTCGTCGGTAGTCATTGCTGTTGCTGGGATAAATTGATGTACTACAATACCTGCTTGTTTCCCTGTCAATTCCTCACCTGCTTCACTATTTGGATCTACGGTGTATGTTATACCATTTGGATTAGCTTTAAATCTATATAACCCGTCTTTCCCCACTTGCAAGGGACTACTGAATAACAAATCGCCCCAATAGTAACCTTTGCTTCTGTCTGACTTTTCTAATCCGGGCCATATTTCAGATATCAATGCATGTAAGTTACTACGGTCAACACCACGTGCCTTGTCATATTGCATAAACTGCTCGGGGCTGTATACATTGCGACCAGAACCATCACCCTTGTTGAACATATGCTTATCCATAATACTGAACTTACCGTTTGGTCCACGACCAAAAATCAATGCCGGATACCCGTCCCATTTAATAGTAATTTTCTGTGGATTTAATGCGGTATCAACTGTTGATTGAATTGCACGTTCTGCGCCTTGACCACCATCTAATAGCACCAGATCTTCTGGATGATCCATATGACCTTTAGCTTCAACTATTACGTTTGATATTTGATCTATTTTATTGGTTAATAACGATAGTGATTCAGCTAGGTTCATTGTCTCTGTTCTTCTTTAATGATTTAGAGAACCTTGACTGGTCCTTGCTTTTTATAGCACTTAGTAGTTTACGCTCTAAAATCGCTGCCTGTTCAGGTGTATAATATCTGTCAATCATTTCTAGCAAATTAATTGCACTAGTAATAATGTTGTGGCCACGGCTTTCAATAATGTGACTTGTATCACGATTACTACCAATGGACTCTAATTCTTCCAATAGGCTGCGAGTTTGTTTTTGCATATAATTATTCCTAATAGTATTTATTCAGTTATCCGTTTTATTTCTTTAAACTATTAAGTAACGACCTCAATTTTGACCCCTGCACATCACCTACAACTTTTTTCTGTAATGGTTCTAGATACTCCCCTGTAGTTTGGTCTATAATAGGTTCAGTAGATGTGACTGTAGATTGTGGCTTTAAACGATTCATAATGTCATTTGAACTAGGCCTAGGAGTATAACTTGTTTCAGCTTCTGGATTAGGGTCTGAAATACGCATTGTCTCAACGTTATATTCCAGTTCAATTTTCTGACCAACACCAGTGGAACTACGACTTTTCATACATTGTAATTGATACTGCCCGCGTTCACGCATACTGCGACTTGTAAAGATACCAAACACGTTATCTGCTGTGTTAATCTTACTGATACCACCACTGATGTGACTATGATCAAATTCAATTTCATCAACCGCTGTACGATTCAACTGACTCGCAGTAACCATCAACATACCTAATTCTTTTGCTAAGTTACGCAATTCTTCTGAAACATACTTATCTTTAACAAACAAGTCAGAAGGAGACACTTTAGCTGAAACAGGCATCAACAAGTCAAGATAATCAATCATAACAAAATCAAGCTTTTGACCAGAAGAAATTTCAAACTCTTTCAAGAAAGCACGAACATGATTGATGTTACTCTGTGCAGGTAACGATTTAATTTGATAGTTACCTGCTTTCTTACCAACCATTTTAATCAATAGTTCAGCACCCGGCACATCTCTGCGAATATCTCTTGTACTTTTGTTAGTCAACATCGCATCAGTTCTTAAACCAGTTAATTCTTCACTCAGTTCTAATGTGATGTAAACTCCATTGAGTCCTAGTTGTAACCAGTTCAATGCAATGTTCATCATAACTAATGACTTACCTGAACCCGAACCACCTGCAAAAATATTCAATTCACCTCGACTGAAACCACCATGTAATAATTTATCAAGTTGAGGCCATCCAGTGGATACTTGTCCACCACTACTAAAATATTTGTCCAATCGTGCTGATGGGCTATCAAAGTAATCAGTACCCATATCTCTAGTTAAACTGATTTGTACAGCATCTTTAACTAGTTTTTCAATTGATTCAAACTTACCACTCTCAAGCAACTCATATGCTTTAACGATAGCACGTTCTAATTCTTGCTTCTTAGTAAATGCTTCAAACTTATCTAAGAACCATTCTTTTCTGTTATCTTTAACTTCATCTAGTAACTCAATCTCAACACCTGTAGTTGACTTAATTATTTCACTATCGGGTAATGTTCTATATTTGTCTGAGTGTTCTCTCAATAATTCTGCCACTGGTCTAAGTGACTTATCAAAGTTCTCTGGGTTAAAGATGTTGATTACACGTGTAAACAATTCTGCATCTGACACCATTGTTCGTAACAATGTTAGTTGCATTTCTTTACTATAATTTTCTGACAATTTTATTCCTCTGTATTTCTATTTTTATCTTGTTCATTGTTGCTGATTCTAATATACTCAATAGTGTTGCTAGTCTACCATATTTAACAACTGCATCGTTTACATCTTTTACATCGACATCCCAATAAGGAATGCTTACACTATATCCTAACTCTAATGCTCTTTCACAAGTAGCTAAGCCGGTCTTGTCGTGATCTGGAACAAAAATAATTTTTCTGTTTAGTTGTGCCAATAACTCTGCTTGGTCATCGTTGATTGTATTGTGTGTTAATGCACATGCACCTAAACTTAATGCATCAAATATTCCCTCGACTAAAATACAAACTGATTGGTCTGATTTCTGAAAGTCATAACCAAACACGTAGCCCGGCTGCTGTTCATTGATGTATTTTGGAATCTTGTTGTCTAAGAATCTACTTGTATGTCCTACAATTTTATTCTTATATGTGTATGGTATAATGATACGATTCCCCATTCGACCTTGCTCAGTGGGTGTAATCATAAAGGGATATTCACTACTACTTATACCTCTAGTTTTCAAATATTCTACATATACTTTGTGTAATTCATTGTTTTGATCAAGTAAGTCAGCATCAGGAAGTTCATGGTCTTTAAACTTGATTTTCTTTTCTTTTTTCTTAGGTGCTAAATCTACAAAGTCTTTTTGTAAAACACTTTCCATGCTCCACTTTTGAATCTGTGTCTCATCTACACCGCACCAGATTAATAATTGCTTTGTATTTTTTGTGATTGATGTACCCAATCTGAATCCACACTTGAAGCCACAATTGAAACAATGCATTGACCAATTAGTAGTGCCATCAAACTTGATACCGCCTCGACTTCTGCGATCGGCTTTGTGCCCACGATGATGACAGCATACAGCATTGAAGCTATGCCAACCACTACCCGTGAGTTTTCTTTTGCCTGGAATTATAGACAGAATATCGAACATTTAGTTAGTATAACAGATATTGTTACACTATTCAACAGTATTGGCTTATCTTGACCAGAGATTGGTAACCACACCAGCATTACTTACAAATGTCATACGAATATAAGGATGATATCCTCGTACCAAATAACCTTCTGTTGAAGTTTGGTCTACATAATCATATATGTCACTGACTAAGTACCAATTGCCATCCACAATTGTAGAACCCTCAATGAATACATTACCATAGAAGTCTGTATATGTAGCTTGTAATGATAAGACTGGGTTATCGTTTGTACTAATAACACTACTACAATAGATAGTACTGTTTGGATTAGGGTTTACATAATTGTTAGGGATCCAATTTGTATTCGCAAATTCCTGTCCATCAGGAATAGTAATAGGCATGCTTGGAACAAAGCTAGGTAATATACTGTTAACAATATTAAGATCACCGCGCCCACCTGCATTTTGATCCACAAACACAGGGAAATCAAACGATCCTACAGGGATCTCAAGTGTATAATAGCATTTCTGAGGTACAATATCTTCTAATTCAGCGGGTGTTATGTATAGTGAGGCAATGCCAGTCAATGGTAACTGTAATGTCAGTGCTTTCTTAATTAATACCTGATTACCCTCATAATTAATAATTCTTACTGTAATCTCCTTACCTGTAATATTAACAGGTTTTTGTTCTTGGTTCAAGAACTGAAACTGAATTTGATTGTCTACACCTTTGTGTAGAGTTAAAGGTTTGGCATACTGAGGCATATAGCTCCTAGGAGAAGTTCCTGATAAAAGAATAACGATTTGTCGCTGCGTATAAACGAATACTTGAGTTGAGTACATACTGATATTTATCAAAATATATTAACCACTCACCCAATGATAAATATTTCGGTCAATATAATACTAATGATTCAAAACGAATTTTTCAAAAAACTAAGCGAAAATCATCCTTTCATCACTATATGTTCCTACGCTAATCAGGATTATGTAGGAATTGTTCAAAACAGGGATGATGTTGTCACCACTATCTATGATTATGGTGCAATAGTAGACCCCTTAATTAAGGAGAAATTCTTAGAATTAGGTGATATATGGTGGTGGGAATCTAACAGATTGATTCCTATTAATTTGTTTCTTAAGGACGACTGGATTATTTTCAAGCCCTATATAAGAACATTTCACAACAAAACATTGACTATTGTTCATGGTCCTGCTTGTAGTATCAGTGAACTACATAAACGCAGAACAAAACGCCGCAGTATCACTCTTGTACGAAGGATGCAGTAAGTAAGTTCATGTGAACTGCAACTAACCATGCATAACCAATTGCATGTGCCTTCTTAAAGGCATATCCATCATCTCCCTTGTCCCACACAGTCTGACTCACTTCTTTCCAATTCTTCCCAATCAAATGTTTCTTTGCCGGTCTAATCAATGCTAAAAACATTGCTAGTCTAGGGATACTATTGACAGGTTCAGGCATCTTCTGAATAGATTGATAGTGATTGCCCAGATGAATTAGTTTTTCAACAAATACTCTGTCATTTAACTTAGACCAATTGGGATCTATCATCAACTCTATCAAATGATTTTCATCACGTACTTGATTATATACATGAACATTCAATAAATCTAGTTTAAAATATCCTCTTTTGTCTGCTTCAACATAATCTATGCTTGCCATATCCCTTACAGGATCATAGGGGATATCAGTGACATACACACCAGTAGCATGATGACGTATAGGATTAACATTACGCATTGCAGCCCTAGTGTGAGGTATCAACTTCAATAAATCATCCCTTGAGCCAAAGTCAATATCAATGTCTGAATCAATTTTCATCGTGATAGTACCAGTCCGGCTTTAATCAATTTTACATAACCTTGTTGAACGACCATTGCCTGTCGTTCTGCATCTTCTACCGCTTTGTGTGTAGTGACATGTCCACCGTCTTTTAAATTCACATTAGTAATATCATATAGTGTTCGTGTATCTCTGATATCCCAAAAGTTCCAGGGTGTGTTCTTACCAAGTTGTTTCCAAGCATGATCCATGACTACTACATCAAAGCTTGCTCCGTTACTCCATGCACACTTGCTACGATTCCAACAGAACTTATATAGTTGATTCATTGCTTGTTCAAATGATACACGGTCTCTGTCGCCCATAGCTTCTTCAATTGCTTCTAGACTTTGCTTACCCCACCATTCCATTGTAGCATCGTTGATACTACGATTGTATTTTTCTGTTTGATCCTCAATCGTAGGTCGAATCTCAATCTTATCAATAATGCCATGACCACGTGGGTCAAATAATACTGCACCAATAGTTAGAATCACACAGTCTGGTGTTGTGTCTAGTGATTCAATGTCAATCATTACATCCATGTTATGCCTTTAATATTTTCCATACATATTTTTTTTCTAGTATGTCTTGAAATTTTCTTGCTTCACTTTCTTCGTGAAACACCGCTCCTCTAATCTCATACATCTGTTCTAAGTAATCACCGTATTCATGTCTAGTATCTTGATACCACTCTATAGCATCAATCCATAATGTATCATACTCACCACTGTTAAGCATTATTGCTAATCCTGCTTGGTTACATTTTACTTCACCAAACAATATATCTAACAATTTTATATTAGATACACTATCTCTAATGTTTTTAAATGTAGGCCACGTTACTACCCAATTGTTGTTTGGTAAATCGTTTATGATGAAAGGTGAGTTGTTCATTGAAATTTCAGTAGAAACACAATGTATTTCTTTTCGTCCATGATTTTATATCCATCTGTTATATTACCATTGACTATCTGCATCTTAATGCCATACTTTTCTTCTATATAATCTTCAAAATCAAACGCATCAAATTGACCATTCTTGGCATCCTGCATATACTCAACACGAACTTTTTTCAATGCGGCCCAATAGTCCCATCTTTTCTTGCGAAAATTTATATTAGGATCATCGTCATCGTAATCTTGTAGATGCGGTATAGTAGTCATTTGTATAATAGCTCGAACCAAGTAGCTAGTTCATCTTTGTAAAAAGTAAAGATTGTTTGTTTAGGAACTTCTCCTATCATATCATCCCATTTAGTTTGATAATACGCAAAGTCGTAATCAGTTCCCTGAACATATCCCTTACTTCGTAATTCTTTAACTATATCCATGATATCATTTACTGACTTGTCTTTAACTGTAATTCTAATCATGAGGCAAACATTAATGTAAAGAGAGTGGCGTAACGTTCATCTTCTAATGTAAGATACCATGTTTTATTTACCATACCCGAATCCCATTCTGTTTTTGCTAACCAGCCTTGTCCACCTATACTAGCATGTGTATAGTGCATTCGTGGCCCTACATTCTTAGCAAGCCATTGTTCTTGTTCACTAGAAAGATGGTTACGAGGTAATGTTATCTTTATCACTTCCACCTCAAGATGAACCACTCAGCGTCTTGGGCTTTTTCAAAAGCAAATTTAACACCATAATTCCTATACTCGCCCGTACAATTATCATTACACCAGTTTTCAATATCAACAGCGTGATAACGACTATCAAATGGTGCTAATTCTACCCTTATGTATTTTAACACATCAATTATTATATCATAATCCATTTCTCTAGCCATATCACTTGATAGTTTATCTAGCATCTCTTGTTCAATATTCATTAAAAACTCAATTTACATAGTATTACATCACGCTCATACCTAAATTTAAGTTGTATAAGCCCTCTAGTGATTCGCCATCTAGCATGGCGCTCACAGTTATCTATTCTATTATACAGCCATTCTAATACTTCTTCATATGATAAGGGAAAATCCATTCGAACATGTATTTCATATTCATGCCAACCCGGATCAGTTTCTTCCCAATCACGATGTTGGTCAAAGTTTTGAACTCTCATGTCCATCTGATTATGAACCATTCTAAATCTTTTTTCTCTTTGAACCAAAACTTACTGTTATTCATGTACCATCTACCATGTGGTTCCCAAACACCATTTGCAGGTGTACAACCAAATGTCTTGATACACCAATTTTCCATATCGTGCCAATCTTGATGATACAAATAAGGCTCATAGGCTTTTATCTCAGGATCAACTGTGTAATGTTTTTCACCAAACACATTACTTTCACTTAACTTCATGCCCACCTCAACACAAACCAAATGTAATCTTGTTCTTTTTTGAAGCGCACGGTCATTTCAGTTGCACCGTGATGTATGTAATATTGTTGACCGGGTAGGCCTACATGTTCCATTAACCAAACACAGGCTTCACTCCAATTAATTTTATAAGGGACAACTGCTACATACTTTTCTTTAGTATCCGCCGGCACCCAATAACTCTTTGACTTGTTTAACATTTTCCGGTTCTCGTTTAAACTTGATAGCCCATTGTTCTGGATTAATGTAGTCTAGTATCATCTTTACTTGTGTTTCATTCAATGTGTCTAGGAACTCTACCCCGCTATTACTCTGATACAATATCCATGGGCTTAATTTACCATTAGCAATATACTGACATACCTTGTTAGCATTAACATATCTCAACACATCTTTTGGTTGAATTGTTTCATCGGTTGCTAACTTGATTGTAGTTTCTACACTACGATGAATCGCATCTAATGGATCTTCATTACGTAAATGTTCAATCAAATATTTAGTATACACCGAATCACTACACCATGTGTCAATACGAATTTGATTCTTAATCAACCAATCACTGAATCGTAGAATGTTAATTGCATTAATATTTACACAATAGTTACCAAACTTTGTAAAGGCTGTGTAGTAAACACTCTTAATAAATTCTTCGTATGATTTTGGCTTCTTGCTTACACTATTCTTTTGATAGAATTGAACAAACACCTGAAAAGCAAAACGATTACCTTGAAGATCCTTGTTCAACCATCTACGCTTAGTTTCGCAAATGTGGGTCATCATGGTCGATTCTCTGACAAACTTACTTTTGCAGAACTCGCAACTAAACTCAGCCGTTACCGCGTTCTCTTTCGTATTCTTCAATTTCTTCATCTGTTACCGTTTGACTTAATACTTCAATGTCTGAGATTTTTAATGCTGGATATAACTCTGCGAAATATACTTTCTTTCGTTGTTCCTGAACAAATACTTTTGATATCTCTGTGATAGATTCATTGTCTGCTTTAGGATAAACTTTTGTGTAAAATTCTTTTATTTCTTTTAGTTGAGCATTCTCTTTGAATGAACTAACCTTCTCTTTGATTTGGGGGATCCAGGGATGAAATTGTTTACCTAATCCCGGGCTAGCTGCACACAACATCAACCATTGAAGCTTGGGATTCTTCATAATGTTTTCATTAAAGAAGTATTTGTTGGCGTAATAATCCGTACTACGTATATAATATCCTGCGATATCACCTGATCCTTTTATGTAACTCATGTATTTGATAAGCATGAACGGGACAAACTTTTTCTGTTGTACTTCTGACAGTCTGTCATAGTAACCATAGTCTTTCTTGTCCAATGCTGCGAGTGCATCAAACAGAGGAAAGTCTTGATTTTCTAGTTTCTCGTCTGCCGGTATAGCTACTTTAGCTTTTTTAGTTGCCATTATTTGGTAACCCCTGCCATTCTTTTGTATTCAGTAGATGTTGGATGTACTCCGTCACTAGATACTTTGTTAATGTATATAACTTTATCCTCAAATTTATCTGCTACAATGTCAACCATTTCTTGTATCTCGGGCTTGATAGCAGGGACGATCCAGTATACATGTTTAGCAGTAACAACTTGACGAATAGTAAACAACTCTTTCAATGTGTTTATCTTTTTATAATCGTTGCTACCTAAACTAATGATTACAGTGTCTGCTGATAATTCTTTAGTGATGTTTTTGTTAACCCAATTTTTACTATTGATGCCTACCTTAGCAATGACTTGACATTCAGGACGATGCTGTGCTATACCAACTGCGATACTATCGCCTAAAATTAAACAATCTAACATATTAAAACGCCTGACTATAATCTACAATTTCACAATTACGACTAATTTCTTTTACAAAATAAACACATCTAGGTTTAAGTCCATCTTCAAGTGGTACACACAAGAACTGACCATTCTTTAATCGTGGTGCATACCAGGTTACATCATGGTAAATGTCTACTATCTCAATGGGCAAGAACGTTGGGCTAAAGCTAGTAAGTGGATTGAACTCAAACGCATTGAAACCTCTGTCGTTGATACTTGTTAATGGTAGTGTTTCTAAATCACCATGTTCTTGTTCACCAATCAGTATCTGCCAATCTACTGGCATCTTGATTGTGTTCTTACCAATTTTTAATACAAGAGCAGGGCTATTGAATGATTCTAAAAAGATTAACGGAATATAATGATAGTCTACATTAGTAGGGTTACTATTATCTAAAATAGCAAACCTCAAGTCATCAATTTCTTCGGGGAGTGTTTCTAGGTTATAGAATTCGTTGTCTAGGGTTAATATACGCATTTTGTTATTGTATCATTTATATTTCAATTTTTCAACATCAAACGGGTATGAAGCCTCTTTATAAAATGCTTTACGCTGAGTCAAATGCCTTTTAGCAAATTTACATGAACTAGTTAGATCCCATATCATGACGTGGTCTTTGTCTTCTGCTTTACGAATACCACGGCCGATACTTTGAATAACACGAACGAAACTCTTACCCGGTTCTAATAGCATAACATTAAAGATACGAGGAATGTTGATACCAACTGCGGCAACACCATATGTAGCAATGATAATCTTGTTAGTAGCAGTGGCAATGTCTTCATAATGTTCTGTTCTTGTTGTACCCTTAGTACCACCTGACACAAACACGACATTTTCTTCTGCTACACCTAGTTCTTCTAGTTTAAGATGTATAAGCTTGCCTGCTTCAATACGATCAACCAATATCAATGTGTTACCTGTATCCTTAACTGTCTTGGCTAATTCAGCAATCTTTTGCATTCGTTTGTCATCACTGGTTAAAAATTTAAGTTCACTCTGATAGTTTGTAAACTCCATATTATCTTGTAGTTGAACAATATTCACATGGCATTGTGACAACACACCCCTCTCTTGTAATGTACTTGCTGCCAATTGATTGATAACTGGACCCAAGCTTACAGTCAATGACATTGATTCATGTTTAGCTTTTGGAATAGTACCAGTTAATCCCCAACGAATTGGAATCTGACTCATCACACCTGTTAGTAATGATTTAAGAACATCAGCCTTTGCTTGGTGTACTTCATCAACAATAACACATACAACACCTTCAATAAAGTCTTGAAATGGTACTTCGGCTTCTCCTGCTTTAGTGTTCTTCAACATGTTACCAAGACTTTGCCAAGTGCAAATTGTATGTGTTTTTTCGTACTCTTTTCGTCCACCGTAATATACACCTACATCTAGACCCAAGTTGATATAGTCTTTCTCAGTCTGTGTAACAAGACTTGTGTTAGGAACAATAACAATACTACGTCCATATTGTTCTATACAATTTGACAGTGCGGCTGTGATTAGTGTCTTACCTGCACCAGTTGCAATCTCTTGCAATGCTTGTAGGTTCTTTAGATAGTTATTGATAATCTCAATCTGATAGTCACGCAATATAACTGGTTGACCCTCTATTGGATGACCCTTAGGCCAGTTCTTATGTTTGAATGTATCCTCGGACACTTCAGTAAAACTGAATACTGTTTGATAGTCTCTAGTATCTTCTAGTTCAATATCATAACCTGCTTGGTCAAGTAATGGAAGAATTTCTGGGAGCAAGTTAATATATGTGCTACCACCTAAGGCAAAGTAACTGCTCTTGCCATTCCATCTACCCAACTTTACTGCAGGAAGATACCTTGCGCCCGGAACTTCAAACTCAAACATTTTCATTAGTGTTTTGCGATCACCAAGTTCAAGACCTTCAATCTTTACATTGACTTCATCTTTTATTATTAATTTACATTCTTTCATTTAGGTCCTAAATCTATTGGTTCTGAATTTACACACTTGACTATCTTTAATAATTTTGCATTTTTATATTCACTTGTTGTAAATACTGATAGTGTTCCTTTATGATATATTATAGCAGGATTACTGTACTTGTGCAAGTCTTTAGGAGGTGTATTAATATCAACTAATGACACCCAAGACTTTAGTAATGATTTGGGTTCACTAATACCATCACATCCAAATTCTGCCAACCATTTAACTGCTGTATCTATTTCTTTTATTTCAAACTCAACGTGAAATGTTGAGGCAAACACTACTTTGACTGGATCAGTTGTTTCATTAAAATGATTGATTACAGAATCGTCAATCTTGACACCGTACTTTACTAGTATGGCTATTGTTTTTAAGTCATCATTAATGGGTATATCTTTGATTGCTTCGTATAGATTTGTATTTATAGCCTTAATACAGTATAACCCGTTATGATATGTGAGTGTGGGTGTCCAATATTTCATTGATTCATACTCACCCAACTTGGTTATAATATCAGTAGTGATAGGACAATATCTAACAACCTCATAGTATTCTGCTGACATGTACATTAAGTCACGCAACACTGTAGGACTATACTTTAGATTATATTGTCGCTTGTCTTTATCCCAAATCATTGAATAGATTGAATTTTTTCTGTATGCTGAAATGAAGTTTTTATTATAGGGTGACTTAAAGATTATGTCATTGCCCTCAATCGTAATTGAAGCACTTGTGTGTTCGGGAGTAGATTCAACAACAGAAACACTCCAAGGTAGATTTACAATATCACTTACATTGATTTTATAATGGTTAAATTGTTTAACATATTTACCAGCAACCTTTTTAAACAGTGCATGTTGGTTACTAGTGATCCTATTGTTCTGTATAATATAAAGGGTAAGGTTGTTTACAAATTGGTCATCATATCTGCTTAGTCTAATATTACTGAGCATCCAAGTTGCAACATCATCAAGGTTTTTAAAATCCATCTTGAGATTATAACAGGACACTACACAAAAAGCAAATTTAAAGGCAAAAAAAGGGGAACCTAAGTTCCCCGAAAGAGAGTCGCTATGAAGAAACTTATCGAAGAGGGCTTATTGACATTGCCTCTACGCACACTGCAGGGGTTAACCTTTCATACAAGTCGCCTGTGCAAGTGACCGCCAGTTAGCACTAATCTTAACCAAGTCTGCAACTTTCAAACACATACGCAAGGACACTTCACGCAATTTATTGTGATTGTCCCAGATGAACGACATAATTTCGTCTGTCTGTTCTTGCGTGAAATCATATTCAGCAAACAACCCACCATCGGCATCACGATGCACTTGCTTGATACGCAACATTTTGTCACGCTCACTATCAACTGTCAGGTCCAAAAAGTGACAACGACTTTGCAATGCATCCAAGTGAGGTTGCATCTTGCCGGCTTTCTTAGCATCAAACGATTTGTTTGTGATGAAAATTACAGAACCGTTGAAGTTGAAACTGTTAGGAATACCTTCTTCACGCAAAATACGTGAATCTTTGTTCCACGAAATTCTACGTGTCTTGCCTGAATCCAATGCACCTTTTAGTACGTTCAATGCATCCTGATCTTCCCAGATATCACAATCATCAAATACCAATACATTTTTAGCATCACTAAATTTGTACAACTTAGCAAACAAGCCAATACCTGACATTGCACCTTTGACAACTTCAAAGCGAACCTTTTTGCTAGCAAGTCTGTCAAACATACTTGCTTTTTCCATTTGAATGTTCACACCGTGTGACTTACCAATACCTGCAGGACCTGTCACAATCATAGCACGAATTTCACCACTGATACATGCCTTAGACATTTCATCAAGCACTGCAAAACGTGATGCAATACGGTCCATTGCTTCTGTTTCAGTTTCTTTAGGTGTCTCTGCTTTGACACTATCACGACCTGACACAAATTCAATCATTGATTGATTGTCAACATTAACACGAACTTGAGGACCGCGACCGGGGAACTGACCTTCATTTTTTACTGTCACAAAACCACCTTTAGAACCTAGTTGATAACCTTTTACCAGAGTGAACACTTCACCTTTGATAGTATCTTTGCGATAAGAACCACTAGTGATACGAACGATGCTTGTCATTTGTTTCCTTTACTTGACTGAATAAGACTCTATTATAGCACAATACCCATTTATTATCAAATTATGCTACCTTACGAAAATACTGATAGGGCAAGCCCTGTGTATAACAAAAGTACTCAAAATCTCCGTTAGCACTTTCAGCATCCATCAACCATGCAATAACACGCTCACGGCTAGTACCGTTGTGCATGAGATTTGTAACACGGCTTTCAAACTCCACAATAGCGCGGGCTTGTGCCTCTTTGCGGACCTTTTCTTCAGCTTCAATAGCTTGGCCGAGGACTACGAACTCAACTTCAAACTCAGCAAGCGTCCAAGTTGAGGTATCAATACCACGGGGACGAACGCCGTAAGCATCCTTGTACATGTCCCAATATGTAGCATGAGCCTGTTCCAATTGTGTCAACTCTTCCCAAGATTTGAATTCTGTAGTCATTTCGTAGTCCTTTTCTTTACTGTCTAAGATTCTATTATACACCCAAATTGATTTATTGTCAACCTGTTACAGGCTAGCAATATCACTGTTCAGTTTTTCAATCATTTCATCAATTTGGGAGGCAGACATTTGGTAGGATTCAGTATCACCCAGTGCTTCCTTAATCTGGAACTTTGTATATTCCAAAGTATTGATAGCCTGTTCTAATTTGAGTACTTTTTTATTACGCATTCTTTAACTCCGTTTTGTTATTCAATACAAGTATTATAGCACAATGCCCATTTATTGTCAAATTTTGGCAATCAATTGAGCATGAATTAGGTCCATTTCACTCTGTTCAACATAAAAGTCAGTAGTAGGATCGTAGTACTGACCCTCTTTGTTGTCATAATACAACACTCTACCGGAGAAATTGAACGGTCCTTCAAGGCCCTTGCGTGGACCATACTTGGTACGCATTTGATCCATCTGATACTTGTCAGCAATAACTTTGTAACCCATGAACAACTCCTTTTGACTGAATAAGACTCTATTATAGCACAATGCCCATTTATTGTCAACCTTAGCAACCTATCATAAATATTATCTATGAGTAGAATACTAGTAGCATTTGATTATTGGGCGGCTAATTACCCATTGCTTAATAATCAAAATTTTAATAAACCATTTTTAGAATTAGAAGTTGATAATGGAAATTATGAATTTTTTGATAAAATACCTGGTTATGAATGTGTGCCATCAATAACATTAAAAGAACATGATAATTTCATATATCCATTACAAATAGGATTAAACATAGATGAGTGGCCAAACAATCCAGAAATTGATATCTTATCATCTACTTCAATGTCATTAAACACATTTAATGGTATATGCGGTAGAAATGGATTTTTGTTTTTAGATTTAGGACATGAATCCGTAATGATTGATAGTATATTAAATACTATACATTCATACCTTTTAAGTAAAAATATTCCTTTAAGAAAAGTTATATTTCAAACCGGAAGTAATAACGGAAAAGAAATATATAAAGATTATTGTTTCAGAAAAGGAATTACCTTTGCAAAAGCAATGAATATATCATGTATAGAATATTTTGAATGGCATACTAGTAGAAATTATGATATGCATGTTAATAGATTTGGGTTAGTTACTTTACCAAAAAATATAAATTATAATACTATTGAAAAAACATTTTTGTGTTTAAATAATCGTCAAAGACCACATAGAAAAAACTTATTTATATTATGGACTATAAATGATTTACTTAAAGATAGTTTTTATACTATGAATAATAAATCAGGATTTGAACAAGATGAAGATATACCATATCATCTTAGAGATTATATTAATATTAAGTTAATGGATAGATTAGGCATATCTATTGAACAGATAGATTCTATAGAGGAAATATTACCGTTAAAACTAGAGGTAGATAGTGCTAAAGGTGTAGAGAGAATGGCAGATTTATTTGGACCCATTGATACATATTATCAATCTAGTTTAATAAGTGTAGTTACTGAAACCAATTTTGAGACTAACGATATTTTTAATACAGAAAAAATATTTAAACCAATGATTCATCGACATCCTTTTATTTTAGTAGGACCATATAAAACATTAGAGAAATTAAGAGAATTGGGTTATAAAACATTCAGTGATTTTTGGGATGAAAGTTATGATAATATTGAAGATTCAAATGAACGATTATTGAAAATAGTAGAATTATGTAAATTTATAAATCAATGGAGTGAATTAGAAAAGAAAAAGTTTTTCTATAAATCTATGTTAGTTACAACTCATAATTATAATATGATAAAAAAGTTTTATCCTGATAATATGCGTGATAATTTTTGGTATAGATTGAACAAATATCTGGATAAAAATAAAATAAATTAAATAAATCCCTTGATTACCTGACTATAATCATTAAGTGAATGTTGAATGCGATTATTAGTTATATTGGGTCTACATGGTTTACAGAAACTAGTTAAAAAATTATTATAAATTTCTTTGTGTTTATCACTACACCACAAATCTCTAAAATCATCAGTAAGCCAAGATCCTAATTTTGTGTCTTCACGTCCTTTATATTCGCAGCATAGATAGATGTTTCCGTCAGCACAGAAACTAGGGAACAAAAAGAATTGGTGGCAACGTTTGTATTGTCGTTCTTCATATCTACCTAATGCAACGTCTGCTTTAATTTCATATTTATAGCTGATAGTTTTGATTAGTTCTGCTACTTGCTCAGTCAATACATAACTATGACCATTCAATACCATTGGTCGTAGATGCACTGATCTTGCACCAACATCTTTTGCATATTGAAATATACTGTTGAGTTCAATCTCAGTTGTGTTCTGTTCCATTAATAATATCTTAATATCTAACGGAACTCCCCTGCTACATAATTCTTTAGCAGTTTCTTTTACACGTTCAAAGGGACTTTCTGACATTTTACTTTTGCGAATTAGTTCGTATGTTTCCGGATTACCGCTGTCAATGTCAAGGCCCAAATAAGCCATTCGTTTTAGTTTGTCTGTACTTATACCTAACACCCTGTGCAGTTTTGTGCCATTTGTGTTCATTGCGGCAACATAGCCTTTGTCAATTACATCCTCTAATAGTGTTTCATAGCCCGGTAGTAGAGTAGGTTCTCCTCCACCTGTAAAGATAACATTACTCAAGGTTCCAATGATATTACTATCGTATTGACGCCATGAGTGTAGTTTGTTTATTAAGTTGAGATATTGTTCTATAGACTGGTACACCGGCATGTCATTTCTAAATTGCTCGGTGTTGCAGTAGAAACAGGCCTGATTGCAGATGTTAGTAGTGTCTAGGTCTATCTGCCAAGGCAATATCTTACCGGGTATAAAACCTTGTAACCAACGTGAAACTAATTGATATTGATCCATTAGTCATATTTATTAAATCAAACAAACTTGAATTTATTTGCAACCAAATATTCGCTGTTGTCTCGGGACTTTTTAGTATAGATAGCATTTACTTTGATTGTATTTTGTGTGCAAATATCTAACAATGAAAGTAATGGATTATCAAGACCAATTGATAATGACACTAAATCATTGTTGTCATCCCTAAACCAATATTCTTTGCGCTTAGTATGTTTCTTGCTAACAACAAATGTTTTGACTAACTTAAGTCGTTTTCCACCAACTTCATTCTGTGTACCTTGACTAACTTTTTTGTTATATTCATTTGATAGCATATCAAAATCTATATCATAGTCATAGAATTCAGGTAGACGATATGCCAGTGGCTGCATATCTTCTTTGAATACTTTGCCGTCAGTATGAATAAATGTATTCATGTCCTCACGAAACTTTGAGAGACTTTCACCTTTAAGTTTCCACAACATAATTTTCTTGCTGTAATAGTCACGTACTTGTGCAGCCTTGGCATGATCCTCTTGTGTCAATTGTTTGAACAACTCAGGGTCAGTTAATTTTGTAATAGTAATATAAATTTGACCTTCTTTACGTTCTGTACGAATACGCTGCCATGCACAACTTAGTGCAAGCAAGTCTTCTTTAATTTCAAATACTTGATATCTTTTAATATCCGAATCTGTTTCCCAAGTTGATAGTTGTAAGGCTGACATACTGATTGTTCCGGTAGTCGCATTAGTATATATCGACCTTGATGAATTGCTTGTACTGATACTATTGTTTAATAGATTTCCACCGTTAAATATGTTTGCACGTTGTTTGTTTATATTTGAATTAGCCAATTGTAATATCTTCCATTCCAGCTGTGCGTAGTCGCACGATATGTCCCATCTGCCACTGTTTGGCTTCAAGACCCTTCATGATGCCCAGCCATCGATTACGTAACAGTGCGACTTCGTTAATGATTGTTTCCATATCAATAACCTCATCTTCACCCTCTACGTACTTTTCGGCTGTTCTATCACTTAATGCTCTATTATACGCTTCTAAATATTTTTGAAAATGTTTTCGGCGAATTTTCCGTAATTGAAGATTCAAGTATTGAAGCACCGCTTCAATCTCCTGTAGTTGATTGAAACGATGTTCAGTTACTCCGGGTATAGCAGCAATGTTTTTTTCAACGTTGCCTTGAATCTTAACCTCGCTTTTAGCCGAAATTAATTCTGACTCATAATGTGTAATGAAGTCAGGTATCACGGACAAGTTGTCCGTGATTCTGGAATACCAGTTCATTTAGTTCCATTCGTCATCTGATTCGTCATCTTCGTATTCTTCATAATCATCCTCAATATCATGTTGTGCAAGGTAATCTTTCAATGCTGTAAGCACTTCTTTTTCACCCTTAAACACATCTTTGATATCATTGGCTTCGTAATTATTATCAATCAGTAGATTAACTAACGAATCTGCCGCATCACTACGGTCATTTAAATCAATATGAGAACGCAATGCGTCCCAAACTTCAACAACAAAATCTAAGCTCATACTATAACCTCCTCCTCCGGTGTTACATTACTTATCTTAGAATTTGATTTTTCACTGTACTCACTCATAACTTTGTCTAAGCAACCATCAATGTTTGCTTCCCAAGCTTTGCGAAATTTCTTAATGATTTCACCATCAAGTGTAGTGTAAACAAGACTGTTGCCTTCTTTCTTAACAAGTTCAGATTTTTCAATCATGTCAAGCATACCTGAATAAGGACTCATACCTGTTTCATACGGAATCTTAACTTGTACACTTTCAAAAGGTTTAGCATAACGAGTTTTCATAATTTTACAAGCGGCACGAATGCCACGTACATCACTAACCTTGTTACCGTCTTCATCTTCTTTCAGTTTCAATTTCTTCATAGCAACAACAATGCTACTAGCGTATACGAAACCTTGTCCACCACTGATTTTGTCATCTGGGTCAAACATATCCTGACTTGCATATGTGTGATTAGTACAAACTAATCCAACATTGTGACTGCCAAACATATTAACACAGTTACGAACAAGACTTGTCAGTGCTTTAGGCTTACGACCCATGTCACCTTTCATATCACCTGCTTCAAACTGATTAACGTCAGTTGGTGTCAATAACATACCAAGTGAATCAATGACGAACAAAACTTTTGGTTTCTCATCAATTGGTAATATTTTATAAGACTTCATAAATTCACTAATTGTTTTAGCAACATCGTCAATCATTGCCATGTTCAATTTGAGTAATTTGTCATCAGCAGTAGATACACCCAATGCGTGTAACCATGCTTCGTCAAGTGCGTTCTCTGTGTCAATTAAAACAACGTAGATGCCTTGTTCTTGTGCGTGACGTACTATGTTACCTGAACAGATAAAACTTTTACCTGCACCTGATTCGCCTGCGAATACTGTAACTTTACCTAGTGGTACGCCTTTGTTGAAATCACCACTAATAAGATAGTTCAGTGCATAGTTGCCTGTACTAATCCAATCAGTAGGATCATTGAATCCTATCGAAAGTCCGTCAATGGACTTTGTAATGTCCTTGCGGAACTTACTTATATCAAAGGGCTTAGCCATTTGTGTTTCCTTATTAATTATGTCGTGATGCTACTAGTCTATCAGAAAATGATACTTTGTCAAGATACTCTGGACAATTATCTGCAATACGTTCTAATTCAAAATCGTTAGGAAAATGTCTTAATGCGGTTCTTGCTCTGTCTCTGATTAAGCTAGGTACTCGTGGTGTACGACCTGGGTCGCATAGTTCTTCTAATAACTTTTTACCCTGCTTTAGGGCACGGTAGCGTTCATCTGGTAGTGTCATGATATTCTCCGAGAGAAGGGGCCGTAGCCCCATTCAATTAAGACTTGTTTTGTCTAGCCTTAATAAGGGCTAGAATGTCTTGTGCTTTGTCACTTGACGTTGCTTTAGGGATAGTGATAGGGGCATTTGCTGCCTCTTCTGCATCAGCTTCCCAGGGTGCAGTTGAAGCTGCTGCTACGGGTGCAGTCGCGGGTGCTCTAGTTTCAGTAGTAGCTGATGTTTGGGCCGCTGTTGTGCCTGCAGGTGCTTCAAGTCCCCATGGACGATAGTATTGTCCCCAACGTTCATTGTCGTATGGTTGTCCATCAACACTTGCTTCAAACATTTCCTTGATGATACGCAATTCTGCTTCGCCGGGCTTTTTAGGTAAGAAGTCTTTCAAGTTGAACAAACCATGTGCTGCAATAGCTGCTTGTTCTGTTTCTGTAAGTGGAGATTCTTTACGTGCCCAGTTACTAGTTGAGTAATCTGCATAACCTCCTTTGCTTGTTTTCTTGATATTAAAATCAAGACCACGTAACAAGTCTGTTGGCAATTCTTCAATCTCTGGGTCCATCAGTCCAGCTTTAACGATTGGAATGATTTGTGGGCTGATGATGAATCTACGAATAGGATTTGCAGGAGTCTTGTCATCACCCAATGGGTTTTGACGAACAAAGCCCTGAAATAGATAACTACGTTTCTTCCAATATTTGTTAGCCATTTCTTTTAATGTTTCGTCTTTATACCAAGGACGAACTTCTGCCAAGATAGGGCAGTTGTCACCATACATTTCTACGCATGGGACTTGTACTTCAACACGTTTAACGTTAGGATCACCCTTGACGCCATTGAATGGAAGTTTGATAATTTGTTTTTCGACCCAGAAGAAATCATTCTTTGAATCACCGTCTGGTAAGAAACGAATACTAGCAGTAGTGCCTTCGTCCATGTTCCAGTGTGCGTAAACTGAATTATCAGATTGGGTGTTAGAACCCTTGTTAGTTGATTTGTTGTCTTGTGCTGCGATACGAGCACGAATGTCTGCTAATGATGCCATGATATATTTCCTTAATAAATTGAGATGGTCTCTTGTTTTATATTCGACACTCACCATGAATGTCTAACACAAGTGTAAGTATAGCAAATGCTTTCACTAATGTCAATAGTATTTATCATGGATGTGGGAAACCGCACAAAAAAGTGCGGTTTTTTGAGTACTTATTTACCCAACAATCTTCTGATTGTGTCCAGGTCTTCTTGACCCTCTTTCACATCTTTCTTGTTGTCTACACCCTTAAATGCCTTGTTTAACATATCAGTGGCGTCCGTAGTTGCTTGCTTGGCGGTAATTCCTTTAGCTGTATATTGCTTCTTACCAGCATCTGGATCTTTTTTGTCTCTAGAACCGTATGTGCCGTGACTGGCACCGCTACCGTCACGTCCTGAAGGTGTTTGGTTCTTGTCCATTTCACTCAACGCCTCTTCTGGTAGTACACCTTTAGGTCCACCGCGCATACTGTATGGGCTAGACATTTTCATGCCATCCATACGAGATTTAGTCAATGTACCTTTTTTACCTGCCCTATCTGTTTTATGTACATCATTAGGGCCTGCTATACTTCTTCCACCTAATGTATCAAAGTTGTGTGCTTCGCCGCCGCCATGCCTTGCTATAAAAGTTCCTCTTAATATGTTCATAGCATCCCCAATGGAACTGAATGTTCCTTTGATATCACCCCCGTAATCACCTGACTTATCTTCAAAGTCGATAGAAATTTTGCCAGTTTGTGGATTATGACGAACAACACCATCTGCATAGTAACCGCCTTCACGATCATCAAAGTAGAAAACTTCTTGACCTTCGTCATTTTGTTCTTGGTGCCAGCCGCCTAGTGTATCCATTGCTTTGGCAAAATTACCTTCACCCTCATTAAATTTAAATTTCTTTATTTGATCAGTACTGTGTCCAGTTTTTCTTCCAGGCTGTTCAGCATGTTTTTCTTCTGGACTATCAGGATGTGTTGTATCATCATATCCACCGTATACTCCGGCACCAGATTGATGTTTAGTTACACCATCTTTGCGTATGACTTTACCACCTTTGTGAGTAGGTGTTTCAGCTTCTTCAACTGTTTCCCCGGCTCTGAATCTTTTAACCATTGCTCTAAGTGCTTCAAGTTTGTCATCAGGCACATCCATGTAATGGGCGTGTCCTAATTTTTTTGAGGCTTTGCCTAACGCAGTAAAGTGATCCATCTTATCATGATTTTGCTTTGGTTCACTTCTTAATGAACTGTCAGCTTGACCCATGTCAACTTCTTCAATGCGTTCTTCATCTTTAGGATGAGCCATGTTAGGCTTACCATGTTGTGCATGAGATGGTATACCGGCTTTCTTTTGTAGGTCTTTTAATACGTCATCTTCATGACCTAATTTGTCTAACACTTTGCCGCCAACTTTCTTTAGTGTGTCTAACACACCTTCTTCAACTTCAAATTTGTTCTTAATATCACGCTTCATTGCATCACTATCTTGTTTGTGAAGTTTACCTGTTTTAGTAATTCTGTTAGGTGACATGTTTTTACGCATCTGCTTGAATTCTAAATCGTCATGTCCCGTTGAATACCCCGGGCGAGGAAAATGCATACTAGGACCATTTGCTATACTATTAGCAGTTCTGTCACCAAACTCTGCACGAATCTGTGCAATGATATCTTCATGGTCATCATCACCCATATATTCAGGATCGGTTGCATCAGTGTATGCATCTATTAAGTCATTGAGCCTTGCCTTTTTTTCTGGATCTAAACCTTCATCTAAATCATCTTCGTCTTCAGGAATACCTTGTGGATTATTACTTGTTAAGCTTTCTTCTTCACTAACTATTGGCTCTACTGGTTGTTGACTAGCTTCACCACCGCCACCACCTTCAATTAAACTATCAGCCCATTCAGTTAGTTCATCTACTTCAGCCATTTCAGTAATGTTCTTGCTTAGTTTAGCTAATATTGGCATTACTGATTCAATACGAGGATCTAAGCTACTAGACATAAACATTTCGCTTAAGTCAATACTACCTTCATCTTCCATAAGTGCTGGAGTATAACTTTCAAAGTAGGCGTTGTAACCACGGTGTCCAGCTAACTTGCTTAGATTCTCACGCAGTTGTTGATAATGATTGACACCTTCAGTAACTAAACGCTGAGTTGATTCGTTGAATTGACCATTGCGAGTAGCACGAACAAATGCACCCATCTTTTGATATTCTTCACAAAGACTACCAATGTGATTCCAACGTTCATCATGAGGATTTCCACCTTCGGCAATATGTCTAGCATACACACGTGCGATACCAGGTTTAGTTGTAGGTGCTAAAAATCTTTCACCTTGTTCATTCTCTAAAAAGATACGCTCTACGTTGCGATAACGTTGCTCACCTTCTTCAATTTGACGACTATGTTGAATAATCATTTTTACGTTAGGAACGTTGTCACTGTAACTTGCTTTTTTGCCCATTGGATAGTAACCTTCTTGTACTGATTCTTTTTTCTTCATATATACCCTTTTTGCCATGTCATGCTTCAGATTGTCTACATTACGTAATTCAAAACTCAATTGATATGATTGTGCGAAACGCTTTAACTGATTTAGTAATTGGTACCAAGATACATCTCCTGAACCTGTTTCTTCTTTTTCACTGTCAGCTACTTTGTCATTAAAGTAAATGATTAATTTATGAGCACCATCAATTGATATGGTGACTTTTCCGTAATTCTCTCCGTCTTTGATAAAATCAAATTGAAAGACTTCAGCTTCTTCTGGGGTAGGGATCTCCTTACCAGAAGTATCTAACATAGTAGGATCATACCCTTTACTATGTAAAAGGTCGAAAAGTGAGCGATTTAAAGATTCTGAATTTTTTGGCATAATGTATTTATCAACTTATCACAGCAAAGAAGGGTAACGGGGCTATGAATTCATCATGGTCTCTGATTTGACTCTCTAATTCAAAGTGATAATCACTTAACTGTTGCATCATTCTAACTGCCAACAAGCTAGACATAATCAAATCGTCTGTATCACCAATTTTAGCCGCATAACTACCACCATGAGCAACAAAAGCCTTTAATTCACTGATAAGACTACGACTATTTACCCTTAGTTTTTTACTCTCAACAAGTGTCTTGAACTTAGCACAGGCTGCTAGTTTGCTTTTGTTAGTTGTGTTAAAACCTTTGCGTCCTGGCTTACCAACTTCACTTAAAAATATACCCGGTATGTTGCTTTCACCGTATTCATGAAGTGAAACTACAGCAGCTTCTCCGATGCTGTTATTTTCAACTGAGTAATATATATTATTTGGCTCACCTGTACATTCACCAATGTACTTACAAATCTGTGCTAATAGTTTAACTTGACTTGGAATATCAGTTTTGTTGTGCTTCCATTCACCAATCTGATTTGTTGTGTTAGCTTCAAAGATTTGAATAGCGGCAGGGTCGCCCCCTGTACCCAAACTTGGATCTAGTGCAACTGCATATATACTACCTTTTACAGGTTTCTTATACCAGCGTACTTGTCCTTGACGGAAGATAGGCTCAATACCATCCATCATTAATAGTGTGTTTGGGTTGATTAATGTTTCGTCAGCAATAATAAATTCGCAACCAATCTCTCGGTTGAAACGATCTTCACCTAGCTGTGCTTTTATTTCATCAGCCCACTTTTGATCTCTACCTGGTTGTTCACTCCAGTGAGCACGATATGCTCTGAATCCGTTTATACCTAGTTCAGTTGTATTACCAAAGTCATCTTCGGTTTTGTTAGCACCCTTCCAAATATAAGCAAACTGATCCTCATCACTGTTTGGTGTACTTGTAATAATAGCTTTACCACCAGTTGACAATGTAGGAGTAATAGCTGTCCAGAATTCTTTAGCGATACTTGGTCTAACGAACGCAAACTCATCTAAGTATAATAGTGTAATAGACATACCACGACCAGTGTTTTCAGTAGTCGTTGCACTTACAATACGAGATCCATTTTCAAAGTCTAATGAGCCTTTGTTGTATGTTGTTACACCTGCTTTAATGTGGTCAGGACAGTTCTCATATGCGTACCGGATACGTTGCATAATCTCCTGAGCACCTGTATATTTGTGTGCCGCAACTAAGATAGTACTGTCTGGCACAAACATGGCGTACCAGAGTAGATATCCGGCCGCTGAAGTTGATTTACCTGATTGTCGAGGCATTAAACTAATTGAATAGCGAAAGTTGTGATAGGTTTCGATTAATCGTTTTTGATAGGGCCACGGGTGATAAACCATACTACCCTTTGTAGGGTGTTGTATCATAAAGAAGTTATCCATAAAATATAGATAACCTGTATCAGGGTCACAGCATTTTATAAAATCATGTAGTTCTATGTCAGTTTTAAAAACTGTTTTAGTATAAGGATTTTTTACTAATGATGGTCCGTTGCTTAATAGCTTACTCATAAAGAGTATTTATATGGGCAATTTAATAATGATATTAAATATAAGCACTCCTAAGAGTGCTTATCTTAAATTTTGAAGAAATTCATCATATTTTTCAAAAACTGTTAATCTATATTCACTAGTAGAAAGACGGTCTTGCATTTTTATGTTTTTAACTATACTATTATATCTTTCACTAGTCATTGGCTTCCCATTAATTTGTTGAAACAGTGATGCAATATAGTCTACCTCAAATAAATCCTTGAAATTTACAATATAATCATATTCATCTAACACTTCACTATCTTCATTTTGAATTAAATCCAAAGTAGTGTATACAAGATTAAACATCCAGAAAAGTGAGTAATCAAGTTTTTCTGCTGGAATAGGTAATTTTAATTCTTCATGTGTTAGGGTTATTATGTGTTCTCTGTCATATACAAGGACCTTGTTGAGTGCCATCCACGCTAGGTCAAATTTTTCTATTAAGGTATTGGCTACTATTTTAATTTTTACTAACTTGTGTTTATTAGCCTTAATAAACAATTCTTTCCAAGAACTAAATTTTTTTGAAAAGTTAGGTATATTAGTGTATATTTCTAATTTTCCATGAGTTTTCACACATAATGCAAGTGGTGGTAATTTTGCATATGAATTCAATAGACCGGTTATATATTGGTCTCTAGCACCAGTATATAAACAATTATTTAAAAAATCTCCCCTGCCGCCAATAAAATAATTTGTAAAAAATCTTTTGGTCATCTACTTACTTGATATCTAGAGGCCTTTGTTTAGTGACCATTATACAGTAGAACTTCTCTCTAGCTTTAAAATCTTCACCTGTGTCTGGGTTTGTTCCACCAATGTCAAATTCTAAATTGTTGAATTCATTGATATTGAAACCGCAACGAGTTAGCAGTGCTACTAATTGATTTTCACCCAAGATGCTGTAGTGATTCAAGTTATATTCGTGCCTTCTTTCACAATCAGGAGCCGGTACCTCAATATACATCTTACTACCTTGCTTTAACACACGATTGTATTCCATGATTGTAAAGATAGGGTACGGACTATGTTCTAATGCATGACGCAAAAAAATAAAGTCAACGCTTTCATCATAATAACCTTCACGCTGTGGTAAAAAGCTCATATCATATTTTTTGATAGTATGTCCTTTTTCCTCACACAGTTTAATATCTCCGGGACTTAATGAAACCCCTAGATAGTTAGTAAATTCATTAGCTTTTAACCAATCTAAGAAATATCCAGGACCGCATCCCAAATCTAAAATTTTAGCATCTTTTGCTAGGTTAAGTGGACCTACATATTTGTCTGCAATTTGTTTAGTAAGTTGTTCATGCATTGGGCTTGTGCCCTCATCATATATATGAGCAGTATACAACCACTCATTATAGAATTTAAGTTTAATTAGGTCGAGAGTAGTGTTGATATCAATCATTAAGAATCCTGTAATTTGATATAATTACTTATTCTCAAAACTGATGGTAGAATTATTTTCTTTTATAACCTTTAAAGGGTTTAACTGTACTTTGAATATTTGTGCTGTCTAATTCTTTACTTCTTAAATCACCCTTATTTAAATCGTGATATTCTGATCCGGCAGCCTTGTATGCCATCATTAACATATCTTGTTCTTCTTGGGTGTATGGTACTGCGATATTATATCTTCCGGCCCAACTCTCGCCGTCAATGTCTGGAACAAACGTACCATCGGTGGTGGCTACAGCCATCATTATTCTATTCAACTCATATGTACGATCGGCACAATTTTCATCACGGAACTTATGCAAACCTATAGTTGACATTTGTTTTCTATTTCCTATTTTACCGATTCTAGATTCGGATACAAATTCGTTTGCTCTCATTTTCTCTTATATCCTTTAAAACCCTTCAAGGGACTAACTGTGCCAGTGTCAGGTGTTTCTTCGCTATCTTTACTAGTAACTAGTTGCTTACCACTAAGTCCCATTTCACCTAAAGCAAAATCAATATCGTCTGCTACATCCGGATTCATATAACCGGACACTAGTTGATTTTCTCCCCAAACAGAATCCTTATCCATTCTAGATATATCACCATTACGTGCGGCCCTCGCACCTGCTAATGCTACAGAAAATCTATATTGCAAATATGCATTTTGATTTTGTAATTCTGGTATTACCCAAGTAGAGGGCATTGGTTTAGTAATTCTATCAGGTAGATTACTTTGTTCAGTGATAAATTCTTTGGCTCGCATTTTAATTCTCTGTAATAAGATCCATACCGTTTTCAGTACTCATGATACTGTCAACATAGTCATTCAATCCGATATTTAATCCGGTTATTGAACTACCAATATAAGTTGTTTGAGCTGCAATAAAGTGTAGAATTACTTCATCTTGCAATGGTTGAACAAATATAATAACATTACCATCTGCCACATCCATACTATATCGTGTCACCGGGGTTCCAGAGAATGTAGTACCATATCCAGTATATTTGACACCTAATTTATTATTAGTAATTTGTGCTGAAATTATAATATCTTGACTGTCTCCGGTGTTGTCAATTGAACTGCGAATTTGAAAATTACCTTGTGTAAAAGTATCTGTTGGTAAAGACAATATAACTTGATCCGGCTCTAGTCCAACTGAGTATACAGTATATGTGTTTGTTGTAGTATAGAATAGATTACTGAAGTTGTTGTTAATTTTACCAAACGCTACACGAAGTGGATCACCTTCACCGTCGTTAGGTACTGCTCCAATATTAATATATTCTTGTGCCCCATACGGTCCTGCTGTTACGCTATATTCTATTGCTGTAGTTGGTACTTGTGATAAATTATTCAAATACAAATTCGTAGCATTAATTGTAATATTACCACTAACATTTGGTTCTGTTCTGGCTGAACTATTTAACGATTGTAATTCGTTATTAGCTGTAGGGGCAAACGCAAATAATGTTGAAAAGTTATTGTTAGTTTTCTGAAAGGCAGTCATCACAGGATCACCTAACCCATCATTAGCTATTTTACCTAAATTAATAATCTCTTGCAGGTCACCCAAGATTACTGTGTTGAAAGTGTCTAGTAACTTGGTATTTGTTGTACCTTCAGAAAATAATGTTGTAAAATTTTTATTAATCTTTTGGAATACAATTCTTAATGAATCACCCTTGTTTTTAGGATTGTTGTTTATTGTAATTAAGTCAGGTTTAGCTAGAGAAGAATTTGTTTGATTATTAATCTTAAACAATGTTGAAAAGTTATTGTTAATCTTTTCAAACGCTACACGGAATGAGTCACCCTTGCCATCATTCTTAGTAACACCCAAATTGATAGGTTCCTGATTGACTTTTGATAAGATGGGCTGTATAGTAGCCGGTTGATTAGTATTAAATTGAGAGCCAAAATAGATATTATTAGTACTGATAGTAATATCATTGCTAGTCGTTGTTGGTATAGCGGTTACTGTTTGCGTGGTTGCGCTAGAACTGTTGGACTGGGGTGTTGTATCAATAACGTGTGTTGCCATAATAATCTTAGATATAGTATTTATCTAAGATTAGTTGTTTATGTTGTCAGAAATTTTCTTCTGTTTAGTATACCATTCTTGCCAATTTTCAACTTCATTTCTACAATCATGGTATTTCATATAGTTTTTGGTTATTACGACTATCAACTCACTGAGTAACACAGTAGGTTTGTCAATTATATCTAAGTCGGGGCATTTTTCCATCAATTCTTTAGGGGCCTGGGGGAATTCTTGTTTAACTGGTACTGGATTGCTAGCACATGCTGTTAGAAAGATAACGCAAAATAGTAGTATATTTTTCATTTATTACCTCTTGCAGCTTTGTTTATCTCATCTGTTGGTATAGGTGTTGTAGTAATAATCGTTGTATCTACTGACTTGCCACGTGCGGCAGCATCATGTGCCTTGATAACTTCTATTGGAATGTCGCAACGGTCATTGTATTTGACGATTTCTTTATCAATGTACTTAATAACTTCATCCCCTTTTTCCTTGACTATTTCTTTTTGTTTGATTATTTTTACAACTGTTTCAGTTGTAACTTTTACAGATTCCACCTTAGCTTCACTGATTTTCTTCTCTAATTCGGCAACTTTTTGTTTCCATTCAAAATCTACACCATAACCACCTATCAGATAGGTGCTACTAGTCAACAACAAAATACCTACAATTTGCATAATAATCGCATACTTACCAATTATCGGGAATAATTTCAATACATAGCTACCTATGATAGCAAGCACTCCGGCTGACATTACACAAAAGATTGCGTTGATTATCCAACTGTCGGGTAAAAGATGTAGTATCCACATAGACTTATTTAGTGTAGGCAATTACTTTTTCTACTATATAGTCAACTTCTTCGTCAGTTAATTCAGGATATATTGGAAGACTTAATACCCCTCTAGAAAGCATTACGCTAGTAGATAGCAAGTCAGGCTTAGATAAATTCTTCGCTGTAGGTAAATCGCCTAACACATATTCATAATGAACTTTACTGTCAATTCCATCAGTCAATAAATGAGTATGAAGACTATTTCGATCAGGTAAATATAACACAAACTTTTGATGTGCGTGAGGAGTTGGTGTATCAGATAAACAAGTTAGTGGTAAGTCTCTGAATGCATCACACCAATATTTTGCTATCTTACCTCTACGCTTTTGCCATTCATCTATATACTTTGCTCTAACAAGAATCTGAGCACAATCCTGCTCACTCATCTTACTGTTAGTTCCTACATCATGAAATGCAGGCTTGTTATTGTCTCTGTATGTTGCAGCGTACAAATACAGTTGTTCATCGTTTGTGACAATTGCCCCACCGTTACCCGAACTTGGTAGATTTTTGGTAGGATCAAAACTTATTGCCATACCACTACCTACTTGCCCATCAGCTACTAGCCAATGTTGTGCCCCGTCAACAATAATACCATATGATCCTTCAATCCTATGTTGTTCCCATGGTTTCTTACCATAGAGTCCTACTAAACAATCAAAGCTAGCTGAACCAAATGATTTACTAAAATCAAGTATGCCATACTTATCAGTATCAACTAACTCAACATCCCATCCTGCATTTAAAAATGCATTTAATGTTGCAGGATATGTAAAATTAGGTAGACGAATTTTAGGAGTGGTGGTAATCATACCACGTGGTGGCACCCATATTGACTTTTTATATCGTGCAATAATTTCTAATGCTTGTGTACCACTATGTACTGTAATGGCATACTTTGTACTAGTACGATGTTTTAACCATTCCTCAAACGAACGGGTATAATGACCACCTACAAGTTGACCATCTTTAAGGGCTCGGTGAGTTGCATCAAGCAACTCTGGACCAATGTTCTTATACTGTCTTGCTAGACCGAAGTGGGAGATTTGCATTTTTTGCCCAAGCTATATACCCGCCGTTAGTAACAGACCACGGACAGTATTGTTCCCATAACAATTTTGATTGTTCGGTATTTTCTTTCATCAACTTGTCTATGTTAAGTCTAGATTTATATCCATCTAGAGACCAATCATGTGCTTTCAATGCAATTTCTAATTCATTCATTTTATTCTATTCTGCCAGTAACTTGATGTACTGAGCCACTCATAATATCTTTCAAAGCCTTCTTCTACATCTACTTTAGGATCATATCCAAAGTCTCTACGAGCGGCATCAATATTCAATGCACCACGACTTGGGAAGTCAGCATCTTTATCTCTAACATTAATTGTGCCCTTACCTGCAATCTTCACAGCAAGATTTGCTGCATCAAGTAATGTTCTGCTATGACTCTTAGTAATGTTATATGTTTTGTTCTCTGTGTTGTCACTTAGTGCAGCACCAACAATACCATTTGCGGCATCTTCTACATATGTAAAGTCTAGTGTTTCGTTAGCACCATTAACATTCAATACACCGTCACGCATTGCTGTTAACATAAACTTAGCAATGACCCGATCCTCAACATCTAGTTCACCGTATACAGCACTTGGACGAATGATTGTATGAACAAGATTAGTTCTGCGTGTGTAGTCTTTGACTAAATCTTCACCTGCCAGTTTCAATATACCATATTGACCTTGAGGTTTACAATCATAATCTTCTGTTACGTCATCGGTGAAGTCACCATAGACCATTGAACTACTGATATAGATGAATTTACGCACCTCATACTTATCGCTAGCTTCCAGCAAGTTGAGCAACCCTTCACTCATAACACGACTTCCCCAAGCAGGATTTGCGTTAACTACTTTTTGTCTTGGGAAGCTAGCCATATGTATAACTATCTCAGGCTGTTCTACATTGAAGATGTGGTCTACTGACGGAGCATCACAAATGTCTCTGTCATAGATATAACTATCTACCGCAATTTTTTTCCTACGCTCATCCATCAGGTAATCAATTTCATCTTGAGGAATGATTCCGTAGTTTGTTTTAGTATCCATGATAGATACTAAATGACCCATGTCTTGTAATCGTTTAACTACGTTGTGTCCGATAAGGCCCAATCCGCCCGTAACTAAAATACTGGTCATATATATTGTTTTTCTTTTAAAAATGGAATAATAACGTGTTCTGTAAATGCTTTATGTTGAATATTGCTTGGGTGATTATTGTTTGGTTCTATAAAATCATTTGGTAGATGTTCTAGACACCATTCATGTTCTCCTATTATAGGCAAAAACTTATCCATATCCAATTGATTGTATAGATATGAAATTTCAGGATGAGACTTTACTCTATCTGGTAATACTTCAGCAGTGTATGTAGTCATAAAATATTTTATATTATGCTGTTTTAAGAACCACTGCACTCTTAACATATGTTCTATTGTATAAATCAAAGATCCATCATACTCATGGAAAGTAGAATAATATTTGCGGGCGTATGTATTTCTCCAATGTCCGTTAAGAATTACCCAATGTCCAGGAGTATCTTTTACAAATTTGGTAGGATTTTCAATCCAAGGTTCATGTATATCAAAGTAAATATCTCCTGTATGATAAAAATCATGCCTGTCAGGTCCAGACCACATGATTCCAACCAACATATCTTCTGCCTTAGTTGTTTTTAATTCTTCGATTAATCTATATAATATTCTGCGACTAATTAATCCGTTACCTTGCGAACCCATGGCTGTAGAAATGTGAATATACTCAGTATCTAATATACTTGATAGTTGCGCCGGCCATGTCTTTGTGAGGGGAGTAACACACTCACTAAAACTACAGCCTCCAGTTATTAATAGCTTACTCATATTTTAATTTCCAAAATGTTAATTGCTTATGTGTTAGATATGCTCTAATCTGATAAGTGTGTTCATAATTGTATATATCATGATTACGATGCCAACTAGGTTTAGGATTAGAATTTTCCATTATCCATTTTCCTTGTTCTGTTTCTTGCCACTCATATATATATTGTGCTACAAACAAATCAGGATCTTCTACATCACTCATCTTAATTGTATGAACTACATATGTGATGGATACCATTTCTTCTCCGGTATCAGATAATTGTACCTGATACTTAGGTCTAGTGAATTCGTTAAACTGCCATTGTTGCTTTGATAGGGCCATGACTTTGATAGTTTAATAGTTCGATATCTTCCATCTTGAAATCGTTAATATCTTTGATATTAGTATTCAATTTCAATTGAGGTAATTCAAATGGTTTACGAGTTAGTTGTTCTTTAACCTGTTCAACATGATTTTTATAGATATGTGTATCACCGGTTGATATGATAAGTTCACCAACTTTCAAATCACAGACTTGTGCAATCAAATGAGTGAGTAACGCATAGCTAGCAATATTAAAAGGTAAGCCAAGAAAAACATCCACACTACGCTGATACATATGGCAAGATAATTCTTTATTTTTGTTGACATAGAATTGACTCATAACATGACAAGGAGGTAGTGCCATTTGGTCTAACTCGCTTACGTTCCAAGCACTGAGAATGTGTCTGCGTCCGTTAGGATCGGTCTTCAAACCCTCAATGAGGTTTGATAGTTGGTCAACTTCCAGTCTGTCAACTGCGAGGCGTGTGCCACCTTTGTGCGCCGGTCCCATGTCATGTTCCGTACGGTATTTGTTCCAGCGGCGCCATTGTACCCCGTAGACACGACCGAGATCACCTTCAAATTTCGCTTTAGGTTTCCAGTATGAAGCAAGCGCATTTGGCGTCCAGATAGTAACCTTTCCTTCTGCACTACCGTGGGTAATCTCTGCCAATCTACGCTCATCAGATGAGCCTTCAATAAACCAGATAAGCTCACCTTTGCAAGCTTTCCATGCAAGCTTCTTAGTTGTGACAGCGGGAAAAGATTCACGCAAATCAAAGCGAATATTACGTCCAAACACACTAATGGTGCCCACGCCAGTTCTGTCATCTTTAAGTTCTCCGTTATCTAAAATATCTTGTAATAAGTCTAAGTATTGTTTCATGGTTGTATTATATCATGTAATAAGAAAAGCCCCGAGTGTTCAGGGCTTTTTGATTGGATTAAAGTTTACCTAGTAGCCGATCAGTTTCTGGTTGTACAGTGTCTGCAATACTTTGAACATTCAGCACGAATTCTACACTCACAATCATGTCATCCAATTCATCTAGTTTGCGACTAACAGCATTTTCTATTTCTTCCGGGTCTAATCCTTGTGATAGAAATTTTTGAATATTAATAGTCTGTTGTTTTTTACCTTGAAGTTTGATAATAAGCTTTTTAATAAATTGAACAGGTATTTTATTCTTCTCTACATCTTCAAGGATGTGCTCCCATTTGTTGATGAATTCTGGTGACATTAGACACTAACTTTTGCTCTAGTTTTTCTAACCTTCGTTGGTTTAACTTCTACTACCGGAACAGTATCAACTGTTGGGTCTAATGACTTGGCTTCATCTGTCAATCGTTGTGCTTCTGCTAACAAACCTTTAGCTTCACGTTCCATACGTTGTGCTTGCTCTAGTCGTTGTTTTGCTAATGATGCATCACCAAGCAAATCACCGGTTGGTGTTACTGGGTTTTGATTGCCACGCATACGGCGTACAACATCAGCTGGATCTTGCATGCCACGGCTTGCATCCATCTCTTGTAATCGTTTAACAGCACTCTCCCCTTGTTGCATTTCATCCAAAATCTTGTTCAATTCGTTTAACCGAATTGTTTGATTTGGTGCAGGTGTCATAAGAATCAATGATGTTTGAACCTTCTTCAACTGTCCTTCTAAATGCAGTACTTGTAAGATTGGTCTACCGTCTTTAGTATATGTACGGTTTAATGCATCAGCGAGATGTTCACTGTTTTGCCCAATATCTGAATCAATACATTTGATTAACGGATCGTGAATGTGCTGATTCAGTGTTTCTGTATATGTAACTAAACACATATGTGCTTCACCGGGCACTTCACGAAATACTACTGCGACCTTGCGATCACCATGCTTACCTACGTGACGTAAAAAACTCATATTATTCTCCTTGAGTAACTATAGATATTTAATGCAAATAAATGTACGTCAAATATTTTTAAGACCATCTTAGTTCAAAAAGAGTTGCTTCACTTGGATCTTCAAAATATATATTACCCAAAGAAGCAATAAATGCAAACATATCACTAGTGTTAGTTGTTACAGAAAATCTGCCACGTAATTTGTTTAATACCCATTGCTTTGAATCCTCTGTTAATAATGTTGTTGCTATTACAAAGTGAGGCGGGGGATATTCTATTTCACGGTTACTAAACCATACAATAGGATCAATTTCGTAATCTATCATTTGGTTAATGCATCTAACATCTTGTACTTTTCCCATGCTTCAACTACACTAGGATTTGTACTTTGATTAGTGGGAACAACTTGCATCCATAATCCATGACCATAATTAGCTGGGTGACGATACGAACTACCGTATCGATCCCCTACAAAGGCGCGAGGTTGATGAATCCTACCACTATCCCATAAACGTGTTGCAAGTTCAATAACTTTCTCTACTGCATGGTCACCAAGTTCATATAGTTCGGGATTACTAGCATAGGGATTACCTTGACTATGATAAGACCCCACTACATCAATAAAATGTTCAAACTTAGGACAGTTAGTGCGTGTTACAATGAACATAACCTCATCCTCGGACACTTCACCATTCATTAGGCTTGTCAAACATCCACCAAGACTTGTTCCAATATACATCATACAATCATCTTTCTATCTTGTTTAAGATAATCACTATAAACTTTTTTACCATTATTTCTAATCCATTCAACAATAGGTTGCGGATTGTCATTAAACGCTTCTTTCAATTCATCATAAGCCATTGTGCTATTAAATTCATAAATCTCATAGGCACGTTGACAATTAACCCTTGCACGAAGGAGCATCATTTGCAAGGGAATGCCTGCAGGCTTTAATGGATGTGTTGTTGATTCTTTAAGAATAGAAACAATTTTTTCTTTTTCCCAATCATTATGCTCCTTCATATGACTATCAACATCAAATAAACATTCAAGACCAAGCATATCCCACATTGCTAGATAATGTTTAGTTTTGTTCTTTTTTGATAAGCGCATATATCATCTCTGCTTTGTTGATTGCATCTGCTAATGAGGGTTCCGTCTCTGACAACTTGATAATATCTCGCCACTCATACCATCTAGTAACATAATTTCTTGAGTTATCTTCTTTAATCATTGTTCTGTTAGACGATCCACTCTTGCGTGAGTAGACTGTCTTTCCACCGTCCGGACTTTCGTAGATAATTATTTCTTCACTGGACTTAATCATCATTATTGGTTAATGTCTGAAGTGCTATTGTTAATAATCTAATAAAAACAAATACTACTGCACCCAATATTGCTACAATAAAACTATAGCCTGCAATTTCAAGTAAAAGTTCCATGATCATTTGTCATCATAAAGAGCATAAGTGCCGAACGGGGGATTTGGATTAGGGTCACCGTGAATGATCCAAGTTGTGTCACAGTAGTTTGGGTCTCCCCAGCTACCACAGGGGTAGCCATCAGTGAACACAATCAAACGATTAGGTACGTTGCCAATTTTCTTTAAGTAATCAAAGATAGCATCAAAATCAGTACCGCCACCACCTACTGGATCATATGTATCAATTGAATCAAGATTTTCACTAGTGAAGTCTTGTGGGTTATATGTTTCAGTATCAAAACAGAATACGTGGACCTTATAACCATCGAACGAATCCATCATACCACCAATCTCACCCAAGAACGCTTGTGCTTGAGTATTGCTGATAGAACCACTCATGTCAATAGCAACAACTACATCAATCTCTTGACCGGGAGTCATACCGGGCATGATAGCATCCATATGCCAACCTCTACGTGAGGGACGCATCCAAGAATAGTCTGTGCGAATAGCACTAGTCAAATTTGTTTGAATCAGTTCACGCCAGGGCATTACTGGGTCAGTTGCTTGCTTAATCAATCGTTCAACACCTAGCGGTAACTGACCTGCTTCTGCACTTTGTGCGGCATTGATAATTGCTTGCTTGACTTCCTGACGCATACGTTCACGTTCTTCGGAAGACATTTTTGGGCGTTTACCTTTACCGTCACCATCACCATCAC
>Ga0114970_10000025_pt1 | contig 82394 bp, 92 predicted proteins | sample M_140205_XF_Meta_FD_87030 | JGI IMG/M metagenome (GOLD analysis project Ga0114970, IMG submission 87030) | Freshwater microbial communities from Lake Montjoie, Canada to study carbon cycling - M_140205_XF_MetaG | ecosystem: Environmental > Aquatic > Freshwater > Lake | place: Lake Montjoie... | reverse complement strand
TTTTTCATACCTCTAGCTTTTTTAATTGCTCTGCGTTTTGCACCCATGTATTCGTCACTAGATGATTCTACCTTACCATCTTTATCGTAATCTTTTTTAGCTCGTTTTGCTGCCATATTATTATTTATATAGATTGTATAAATTTTAGGATTTGTTCTCTCAAGAAAATCTCCACATTTCTTTTTGGGAGTTTGGAAATTGATCTTTCAAAATGTTCATAAACCTCTTCGTATTTACCATTAGTAGCAACAACCCACTGTTTGGATTCAAGTATACCATTAACAAATGCCTTAGGAAAAGATGGGTCTGCTACACAATCAACAGCAACCAGCTTAAGGTTTCTTACAATATTATGCGATGATCCCTCCTCTAGAGTACCTAGAGCTCTTGACGACATGCCTACCTTAACACCATCATTAACAAGTGATCTTACGATTAACCCGCAAGGTGTAGAGAGTACTTTAGACTTACCGTAAAAGATATTATTATCTTCATACAACTCAGTAACTATATGACAAGCGCGCTCGAGGTCGACATCAGCTGTAGTAGGGTGATTAAGCTCACCCATTGCTCTACCCGGTATAATCATCTCTTCATTATACCGACTCACTTCCTTTCGTAGTTCATCAATAGGATATAATCGCTTATTCTTATTAACATCTTCTGCCATCATGTATGGACCCTTTATAAATAAAGTTGAAGGTGCATTTCTATTTGACTCCTCTACAACATATTCAAACTGATCTCCTAATGCCGGTCTCTCTACTAATAGGTTAAGCTTTAATGCCATATATGTATTTATATCTATTGCTATTAAAACCTTAGTTATTGAGCTCCTTTTCTGTTATAATTTTAAAGATACAGTTATTTTTTAAAGCATAAGCGGCAGCCGCTGCCCACTTTGCTTGATTTACCACGTACATTGATTGCTCATATATAAGGTGTTCCTTCTTTTTATATTTCGTAGCAGGTATCTTTAATTGACTCGACGGCTTAATTTCAATTAAATATCTAGTTATATTTAACCCTTCTTTTATTACAACATAATTATCAACAAAGTATCTATGAACCTTTCCGTCTAAAGGACTTATATATGGTACAATAATATTTTCTGACCCCCAGCGTATAACGTTTATGTTGCTATCGCAAAATCTCATAAATTTTAACTCTAAACCAGATCTATATATAGCTTTTGTACCTATAAATTTCTCTACATTTATAGGCCTGAATATGCCTTGTCTATACTTTGAGTTCATAGAGATCCTACCCTACAAAAAACATGGCAGGGTAAGCATCTCCGTACCCCGCAGATGCCCCATTTATTAATAGATCCTCTAATTCTTTCTTTTTAGCAGTACCTTCAGATAATATATCTGCATTTAGAGTACCACCTCCAAGTAAAGATACTCCACCGAATTTGCCTCGTACTCTACCAATAACAATCATTGTTAGAGCTAATGCATATTCATATACCCATTGCTCCTTTATTAAGTCGCGCAAAGGTCGTTCTAAATAACAAGATATTACACCATAAAACTTACTTGTACCTGGCTGTGGATACATTTGTAAATATTGTGTCCTTGGGTCAAATTTCAGATCCCGCCTTGTAGCAAGTACCTTTTCCCTCATATCCATCCACTCTTTCATCGAATACCACGATATTAGATCAAATCCATAGTTACCCATTGCATAGCTAAAGTATGTCTGCTGCGCAAGAGTTTGTTCAAGAGTAAATAGAGAGTTAATACCTTGATTTGAACCTTCCTCAAACTCAACTACTTCAACTACCTTTCTATAATCCATTATATCATAATCAAAAACATTTGAGTATTGATTTGCAGTTGATTTTGTGGATTGTAAGGCAACAGACTTCGAAACTGACTGTCTGAACAAACTAGATAGGCTGCTATTATGTGTTGTAATTGCAGTATATAGCGCAGAATCAATTATCTCAAACTCTTGTATACCTTCGCTAAAGGTAGAAGATAAGCTTGCAGAGTTTACGAACCCGCTTGATGGTATTGTGGAAGTAGAAATATATACTGTACTAGGCGTATCCACTGTAAAGTCGGAGCCTGACCATACCGGTGCATTAGCTATCTTTTGTGCATCTGTTAGGCCTGCTTTTGTAAGAGTAAATAAATGATCTAGTCTAATTCCTTTATTATGCTCATATAGCTGTGAGCTAAATATTAAATATTCTGTAGTAAATCCTGCGAATTTAGAAAAATACTCACACGCTATTTGAATATTTTGAAAGAGTTGATCTTGATGTATCTCAAGAGTTATTAGCGGGTATCCAAGAGATCTTTTTATTCTATCACCTAAATTTGTAAATGTTTCAATCTTATTGCTAAGATTTGTAGATTGAAATGCTGAGACAGGTAAAACTTCACAAGCTAAAGACATATAACTATTTATACATTATGTAGCTGTATTAGGTGGTCCTTCAGTATTAATCGGTTCAGGCGTACCGCTAGCAGGTTCTGATGAAGGAGTAATACCTGCATCTGCAGGACCTCCACCGAACGCAGGTGGTATACCTGCAGCTTGACCACCGGGTAATTCAGGTGATACTTCCCCACCACCTACATCAGCTGCAATTAGTTGATCTCTCCATGCCGGGCCGAGTGTTGTAATCTGTCCAAGCTCCCATGTTAGCTCTGCATCCTTACGTAGAAATTCTCTATTTGCAAGTACATCCTTATCTTTCCAACCCAAATACTTTTTCTGCGCAAAAGTTTTTGACACAAACTCGTTCGTTGCTATATTTGTAAAGTTAGCGGATTTTTGCTCAAGTCGCTGACCTTCCCGCATCTCGTAAAAGTTTGTAGGTACATTAAACTTAACCTCTATATTATTATCAGTAAATTCAAGCTTATCCCAAAATCCTTTGAGTTGTAGGTGTGTTATAAATCCACGTTTAATACCCGCTGCAAATCGTTGTTGCTGTCTTATAATGAACCTAGCCATCTTAAGCTCTTCTCTTAACATTTCGGATCCATCTTTAAAGGTATCGGCTGAGTCGAGTCTTGAGGTTGACACTTTTAATGATCTATATAACTTCTTAATGAAATACATTAGATCGGTTAGCTCGCCTAAATTTGCACCACCTGGTAGTTGAGTTACAGATGAGCCGTCTGAACCTTGTCTTTTTGGAAACCAGAAGGCATCTAGCATAGATTGTGGATTGAATTTTTTAACTACATCAGTTTGATCAATATCAAATGTCTTACTCGACCAGTAGTTAGCAATTAGCTTCTTAATATAGGCCTCTTGTTTTGGTGCAGGCATATTACCTACATCAACGTTGAATACAAGTCTTTCTGGAGCTCGTACGAGTCTATAAATGACAATAGCATCTTCAATTAAAGATAGCTGACGATAGGCTCTTCTCGCGTTTTCGAGAAATGGTAATATGATTGTTTTAGATTCATTCATTACTCCTGAATTAACGTATATAACTTGATTTTGATCAAGTGGTATATGCTCTACTTTATCTTGCTTTTCAGGATGCTTAATATCAAAGACAGGCTTTCTATAGATAAACCCCTTAACCATCATATTCTGTATATTGTTATATACAGGGTCTATTAACTCTACGGGTAAATTTATTGCACCTAAGACACCTTCACTAATGTAGTCTTTATGTATAATAAGCTCAAAAAATACCTCTCCCTCAACGAGTAGCTGCCTGAAATATTGCCAGCCTTTTGTTTTAAGGTCAAAATAAGTAATAAATTTAGAAAACTCTTCTTCAACCTGCTCTTTATCTGATGCGCTTAGATCTACATTGCGAAACTTAATAGTAACTTCTTCCCCGTTTTCATCTGTATTAATAGCTTCATCGCAAAGCTCATCTAGTGCATCTGCTACTTCTGAATATGCCGCTATTACTCTATAATCTCTTATTCTACCACCTTTGTTTTCTTGGATGTTGGCATACATTACATCACCAAATGATGTATCTTTACCCATTGAGCCTAGAGGTAAATTATTAAAATCGTTTGAGAGAGCGACAGAATTTTTAGCTAGTGCCTCTGTTCTTCTTAATCCTGCATCAGCAAAGGTTCCATATTTAGGATTAAGGTTATTATTCTTAGTATCAATTATATTGGCATATGGAAGCTTATTCTGAATAAAGGCAGCTAAGCTTCGCCCAAAAGTAGATGCTCTACCATCGTCTCCTGTATAATTTTTATTTTGATTTGAACTAGTATCAGGCATCTAACATCTATTTATTCACGGGTTAATAAATTTAAAGCTATTTGTTGTATAAGATGTGGTCCAGCCTGCTTCATTACTGACTATAAAATTAAATGAGCCTGAACCTGTGAGTGTGGGTAAGCTTACTGATATTATATTATCAGATAGAATGGTATAGTTATTGGAACTAACGGCATATCCTGACACTGCCCCGGTATATGTAGAGGATAGTTTGACTACATTATTTGTAATATTACTACTTGAGCTTAACAATATATTTAGAGTTTCTTTAAAGTTATGCCCATGTATTACAAAATTATTGGTATTAGATAGCTGTTTATTTAATGTAAAGTTAGATATAATATGTTGAAGCTTTCCGCCTGTATTATAGAATATGTTTTCTATTTTAGGAATTGCGGATAAGCTTATAGTTACTGTACTACTGTATGAGGTAAGATTATTATATATGCTATCTATATCTTCTAATAATGGTATATTTCGTCTATCAGTATTAACAAGATTTGCATCAATAAAATAAATGCGCTTAGAGATGTCATTTACATTCTTAAAGAGCCAGCCTTTAATTGTAAATGAGGTATCAGCTATAATTCTAAACTTATCTGTATAAGTTACATCAGTTGGTTCAGTTAGACTTATATTTCCTCCCCATAAAACCTCAGATCGTATTTCATTTACCTGTGTATCTATATTGGTCGGCTCATTCCATGCTAGTATAATATATGGATTACTATAAGGCACAAAGTTTGATAGAATTTGATCCATATCTTGCATATATCTTGCAAGAATAGACATACTAACCTCTATATTAATAGGTGTAGGTGTTTTAATGTCAGTATTTTTCTCACCACCTGAGTTATATATACTATCATGTTTGTTAAATATTCGCGTATTATCTCTCGAAATACTTGTAACGTTAATAGCAACTACTGGTAGTGTTAAGTTCTGCGCTTTATTTACTATGTCATACATTACGCGCTGCTTAGGAGCAAGAACATATCTAACACCTATACTCTCGAGTGCTTTTTTATCTTTATCATATCGTTTGATGACGATATCATCAAATGCACAAATAAATTGGGTTAGTAGAGTATGAATCTCCCATTGGTAGGTATATTGCTTCATATATTAATTACTTTATATATTTAAGCATAAATATAAGACTACAGAAAATATTCAACTTATACAAACCTATCTAGAAAATACTTAGGAATTTTATTTTTATTCTTAACTATACACTCTACGATAGCAGCATCAAGAATATAGGTTACACAATGATCCTTACCTGATCTAATGCCGCGACCGCATGATTGAATAAAAGAACTAAGCATTTTATTCATATACCAGCTACTATCAAGCTTCATCATTCGGCTTACCCTTTTATCATTAGTAGGTAGATAAGGCGCTTTAATAATAATTTGAAATCTCGCGAGATCATCTTTTAAATCTACACCATGCGACATAGAGGGTGAAGCCATAACTGTCGGCTTATTACTACTATAATGCTTTTCGAGAAGTTCTTCATTACGTATGCCAGGCTCTCTAAACAGCATACGATCATCAGTAATATTATCCTGTAAATACTTGGTGATGGTGTTAGTTTGTGTATGAATAAGGCCTTTTTCATGTTCATGGTGGTTACATATTTTTTTAATTTGACTAACAATTATAGGTAAGTTAGTATTTAAGTTACTATAGTTAAGCTTTACTTTAGTATTCACATATATAGGTGCTTTTTTAGGATCAAACGTAGAATCAGCCTCTATGTACTTATAACTATCGATACCTAATGTCTTGCAAAAATTATAAGGGTCTATTATTGTAGCTGACATTAGTATTACTCTGTCAGCACATTTAAAGAGATGGCTAGCGAGCTGATCAACTTTAAGAGGAGTTAAATTAATGCCTTTTGGGGTACGCTCAAAGAGATACTCACTATCATGCCAGGTATCGATAATCATTCTTAACTTACTATGTAAATTGAGTAAGAGACTTAATTCATTCTTCTTCTCGCCTTGCACGACTGGCGTAAGTTTTGAGAGCCTCTTTGTAAGTATATCGCGGATTTCCTCTATTTGCTCAGCCACATCTTGACATAGCATATTAATCCAGCGACCTACATGACCATAATTATCATCACTTGGAAAAGGTCTAACTATAACTGATGCTTTTTTAAGTATCTCAAAGTTAATGTTACACGAGAACTCTTTTACGAGTTGATCTTCAAGTTCAGAAGCTTCATCACATATAAGATATTGCTTCCGCTTAACATGATCAGGTAGAGCAAAAAACATATTATAGTTTAATGTTGCAAATGTAGATAGTATAGCTTTATTCTTTGCAGCGTAATAAGTGCAGCTGTTCTGCTTACAGCAACTTTCTTTCAAAGACTTAATATGAACACACGGTGCATTCTCTACAGTAAAGTTTGTATCGTAGGTACATTGATAGTTTGATTTACCTTTTAAAACATCAACATCATCAAACAGCTCTTTATATTGATCTTGCAATGCTTTAGTTATCGTTAGTGCGAATGCTCCAAACGGTTCCTGCATATTTGCATCTTCTTCATCTTGATAACCGCCGAGATTGTTTTGCTTAAAGATTCGGTAAGAGTTTACTAAGTCCTTAAACATATCTGTAGGCGGATTAGACGTATTGCCTAGAGTTTTCGAAATAAACGATTTACCCGAACCAGTTGGCGCACTACATACAACAAACTTAAATCCTTCGTCAAATGCTGTCTCAATGCTTGTTATAAGATCTACTTGCGATTTATTCGGTTTAAAGTTGCTAGGAAAGCTATCAAGAAGTCTCATATTAACTAATTATATATTAGTTTCTTAATTAATCGACGTTATAGTAACAGTATTATTATACGTTTTATATGCAGTTGAAGTACTGCATTTTTTAAGCATCATCATAACTGGTAGAATATTGCTACACATCGCACTTAACCTATAATCTAACATGCAGCTATTTGCCGCTTTGTTGTACTCCATACTATATGGATATGGAAGCTCGAGAATCTTAATATCTTTATTTTCTAACTCTATATGTATTTTAATAAAGTATTGCTTTGTATTAAAAAGTGTTATTTTACCACGACGTAGAGTTTTATGTTCACATTTAATTACAACGGTTGATTGTAAGAAATGCTGCAGGATGCTGGTGTAGTAATCAAAACTCATGAGTTCATAAATTGTATCTTTCCCTCTGTGGACATAGGATATATTTCATCGTTAAATATTTTCCAGAAGGTATCGTCTGCAGGCATTTCTCTCAACACTTCTACATTATCTAATGATATTGTCCGATAGTCCTGCATTAATATATCAAACACGACACATACATTAGCTCTAGCTTCGTTTATATGAGCAGCTGTTTTAGGAGGTACGTAATTTAAGATAACTCTACCGTTTGTTGTTTTAAGTAGGTCGTATGACTTAGTGCATATCATCCTTCGCGATGGTGATTTATCCTTTGTTTGTATACGTCTAGTAAACCGTATATCGAGGACGTTATCTAAAAGAAGTTGCTCAAGCGTTGATTGTGATACTTTCATTTTCTTTTGGTTTACAAATTCCAAATACTCTATCTTCATTCAAAAATACACCATTTTTAATAATGCCATGATCTTTAATAGCCATGTTAGCTATTGTCACACCGAGGTTATTAGGAAACACAACGATATCACCTACTTTAGTATATTGTGCATGTGGACCTACTAAAATTACTTTAGCCTTTCTCCAGGCCTTTGTCTGTGCGTTTGTAGGAATATATATTCCGTTACGCATAAGACCATCTTTGTCATCCGATAGATCAATATATTCTACAAGTAGAATATCTGCAAAAATAAAACTTAACTCTAAGTCTTCTAATCCAAAATCTCCATCGGAATGAGATGAAAGGTCTATTAGACTTTTCATCGGTGCAAGTGTATCGATACTTCTTGATGCCATATTATTTAGTTATGCTTTGTATTGTGTAAGTCAAGGTATAGTTTTACCTCGCGTTGTGATATCATTTGGTTGCGAGCAATAATAGGAATATTTGTATCTTCCTTTTCCTCCGTTTCTTTCTTCTTTTTTACGTAAGATATTTTCTTAAATTTTTGTATTGGTATTAGATTATAATACAGCTTATACATCTCACTCTTATCATCTAGTAGACCGGTAAAACGATTTAGTGTCTCGTTTACAAACACTGCTTGACTAGCGTCATAAAACGAAAGCCATCTATTTACCATATAGGGAGTAAATTGCTGAAGACCTTCACTGTCGAGATCTTCGGCAATAGTCTTTCTACTAAAAATTAACTTTCTTAGTAAATCGAAGAAATTCATACAATGATCTTACTAGTTGCAATTTGGATATCTTTAATTTCACTATTAAAGTAATTAACCACATGCTCGATAAAGGCTTGAATCTCATCTTCGTTAAGGTTTGAGCTATATGCAAAGCCTGGTGCTTTACTACCGGCCTTAATATTAATACCCGTATGACCAATAGCTACATTGTCTTTCGAGTAGGTAATTGATACACTTACCTTACCTACCCTACGCTCAGTCTTATCAGAGCCAAGAAATGTATCATGCACCATAAGATCGTCACCTTTCATCTGAATAGGCTTTTGAATAATACGGGATAGAATATTAGCAATAGCAGTATTGAGCAAGCGTTGAAACGCTACAGCACCAATAGGACACAAATTAGGAATCTCCCAGCAGAAATTAACAGCATCGTCACTAAAGATATAGTCTTTAGTTAGTGAATCTTCAAGATCGATCAAATTATCACTAACAAACATAGGCGCACGAAATGCAACAATGTTACCGTATGGAGATACTTCTTTATTAAAGAAGCGATAAGCAAATCGAGAGTGAATCAAGTCACCGTTATAGATAGGATGTTCAATAATCATATTGATATTATATGTTATTGATTAGAATTATCAAGAGTACTCTCAAAGTATTCTTTCCAGTAGTTATATGTTCGATAATCATCTGGTGTACCCCAACAAATATAGTTAGATACCTCAAAAACTTTTACATTAAGACCTACTTTAATACATTGATTAATTACATCATCAACGTAATACTCACCGTTGGTTGTGATATCTTCATTGTAGTTTTTAAGCAGTCCATGAGAAAAGTATTTTGCTTTCCTAAAAAACATAGTACCGATGATAGCATGCGTTGTAAGAGGGTCTTTACCTACAAACTTCTTACATGATACATTCGTTATATTATTAAATTCATCAACTTGCAACCACGAATACATATTCGGATTAACTTTACTTGTCTGATTATTTCTAAATGACCATACAATTACATAACTGTTTTATCATCTACTAGTTGCTGATATGCTGCTTCATCATACGTTACACCATTATCGCACGCTGAGATTTGAATCGGTGTATTACTATCTATATTAGCTTCACCGATACCTATTTCACACGTACACGCTTGACCTGAAGTTGTCTCGCTAATTTCAATAATAGATGTATTTGTAAAATTGTTATGTAATTCTTCTCTCAAATTATACTCGTTAAGGTGATCTTTTAGACAAATAAATACAGATGAAGAACATTTTGGTAGGCAGTTAACAGCCTGTACAACCATAGGTGAACCATCAACATCTAGTAATGGTTTTGGTTTTTCGTAATTTTGTTCTGAAAATCGACTACCTCGACCTGCCATAGGCAAAACTAATACAGTCTCAGTAGGGTTTATAGCCTTTTTCTGTTTAATATCTCTTTCTTTAAAATATTTGAGCCATGATTGAAATACTTCTAAATCATACGGCGTACCCCATTGTAGCATTTTTTCAATTTCAAAAATACCTACCTTAAGATTATCTCGTACAAGCAAATTATAAACTAAACTTACATAGTATTCACCGTTTAAGCTTAGCCCTGTATCCATTGCTTCTTTAAAATATTTTTTAAGTATATTTCCACTCTTAAAGTAATAGGTACCATTAGATGAATACTCATTCATTTTATTTGTAGTAAATGTCTCTTTTTCTTTAATCTGAATTAGTAATTTGTTCTCTTCTTTACAGAAAGCATAATTATCGCTTCCGAGCATATGTGGATGAAATCCTGTATAGCACGGTATCATACCATCATGGTTTTTTACTGTAGATAAAAATTTCTCAAAATCCCAAACAGTGCCATAATCACAATAGCTTACAATAATCTCAGCTGTATCATCAATATACTCTCTTGCTTGATACACAGCGTCGACAGGTCCTTTTCGATTATCAGTAGATACGGTTACAATTATACAGTCAGGTACAATATTACGCAATTTAAATTCAATATCATTATTTTTAATATGCTCTTCATTACATATAAATAAAATACTATTAACATTAGGAAATAAATTTACTACATAGTCAATAATTGGTTTATCATTAATTTGTATGAGCGGCTTTGGATCGGCGTAACCTGCTTCAATAAAACGCTTACCTATACCTGACATAGGTATTACTAGTTGAATATTTCTTAGCATCTTTTACAATAATAATCTAAATTAGGGTATAAATCAACTAAAAGTAGTATAAGTAAATACATGAGTCTAGATTTATCTGTCATACATAATCAACGTCGTGATGTTGTTCAAAGCAATGTTAATTTTTTAAAAAATAAATTATACTTAGAATTTGGTACATGTCATGGAGCATCTATGCTTGAATATTATGAGCTATATAAAGAATTTGATATACAATCTTCTTTTTATGGATTCGATTCATTTCAAGGATTACCATCCGAGCCGACTGATACTCTAAGTCATAAAGTGTGGGGACCAGGAGATTTTAGTACAAATGGTACTATTAACCCCGAGCTTCTTAACAAGCCTGAAATAAGAATTGTGGATGGTTGGTTCTGTGATACGCTAACAGATAATATTGCAGAAGAGTTTGGTGATAAAAAAGTTGGTCTATTGCATATTGACTGTGATATATATACTTCTACTATTGAAGCTCTTGAATTTATTGTTAAGCGTAAATTACTCGTCAACGGTACTATAGTAGTGTATGATGACTGGGGCGGCTGGCGACAAGCAGGTTTATCAAAAGATCAACAGTATGATATGGGTGAAGGTCGTGCACATCGTGAGATTTGTGAGAAATATAATTTAAACTTTGAATTAATTAATAAAGTTGTACCTTCACCAGAGTTTTACGAAATTGCGACATTTATATATAAGGATTAATTTATTATTAATAAGTAGCGTTCGTCAATTCAGCATCTACTATCTGATATGTAAATTTAGCATTCTTAAATTGATTAATAATTTTTCCATTATTAACAAGATGATTATATTCACCGGTAAACTCTGAACCTACAATAAAAACAATTACTTCTTTACACTTATCTGATATGTAAATGAAATTCTTCATGAATGTAGTTCCCCACGAACATATCAATTTCTCACAACTACTAATCATTTTGATTAGTTGAATCTCATTAAGCTCGACAGGTTCAATTAATTTTAAATTATGATTATTACAGAAGTTGCGTGCTGTATCAATACTAATCGCTCCCATAGAAGAAGATATAGAAGATCCGTGATGTTTTAAAATAGCTATATCTCTTACATCATCGCTAATATTATATTCATTTGAAAGGGTATAATCAAATACGTACTGCTGTAAGATTTTTGATATACTATCACGTATCGTTATACTCTCAAAATAACTATGTAGAGTATTAGGTATTATAGTAATACTACGAAATTTGTAAATTACATCATGCTCAAGAAATATAATTTTTGTCTTTATGACGTCAATTTGTTGAAAGTATTTGATAATATCGTGTATACCTTTTTGAGCCCCTTGATACAATGCAATTGTTTTACCTTCATACGCATTAAGGTGATTAATATAATCTGTTAGTATACTAAGTACACCTGCGTAGCCATGAATAGATGCTGGAAAAGCGGTTATAAACGGTATAATATCTTCATCAATAAATTCTACATGTTGATTATTTTGTTTAATATGATTTAAAATCGGTCCCGCATCACGGTAATTACCATCACCTATTAAGTATGACCAATCATTAGAATGTTGTATTACATCATAGCTTTCTGTAACACCTAAACACCCGTAACCCTCACTTACACAACGCCAATTAATAAAAAAGAAAGCGTTACTATGTGGTGGCAACTCAATATAATCTATTGTGTTATTACTCATGCTTTAACATAGTCAGTACAGACACCGTAAACGTAGTTAATATACTTAAATTCACGCATGTCAGACTCTGTGAGTAGTGGAATTATGCAATTAGTATTAAGCGTCGCTGTTAAATCGTGGACCCATAAATGCCCAGAACTAGTGATAATATAGGAATCAGCAGTATGACAAAAATACTTTGTGTTATTAAGTTTTTTTAACTCGTGAGCTGCTTCAATATTTTTGCAATGAAACCATAACTTTTCTTTACGTAAGTTAATCCATGTATAAGATACTTCGTAATCTGGTGTATCATGACCGAGCCAGAACCTATTATCTAAAAATCTAACATCTACTTCAACGTCATATCCAAGCTGTAAAGCGCAGTCTATATATGAAGGGCGATTCTCCTTCGATGAAACGGGCCCTATTATATTTCCTCTATGTGATATAATATTCATACTTCTTCTATTCTTAGTGTTTTGTCATCTATAAAGCGATCGTAATATGGCTTATCTACTCTCAATTCATTGTATTTTGCACCCCATTCCTCTAGCTGTGTTTTTGTTAATTCGTACCAGTCTATTTGTTTGCGACTACCTCTTGATGTCCAGTAAACAATAGTATTACCTCTATCGTATAGCTTATTAATTTTTTCAATATTTTCCTTTATTGGAATTGCTTCAGTATATTTTCTGCTAGGCGGGCTTGTGCAGATTGTTTCGTCTATATCAACATAGATAATTTTCATGGTCTCTATTATTTTAAATTCACTATTGGTAATGGCAAGTTTAAGATAATAAACGAAATATAATCATAATAAGAATTAGTTAAGGGTATATTTTTGTTAAAAATAAAATCTACCGATTGATATTCCTTGAATGTAAATTTATAAAACTTACCTACTGCTTCTAATTCATATTCTAATCTTACTTTATTAAACGCTTCTAATATATTATCTATATTATATTTTCTGTCAACTAAAAGTTCTAAACTAACAGGTTCCTCTTTACTTAAATCATCAACTAAAATAGTATCATAAGAGAAAAATCTGATTATAACATCAGCATATTTTTTTTGTGGTAGTATATGAGTATAATAATCTTCCTCGCGTTTAGCAATTGAACTTAAAACTTGCTGAGCGGTATACCCTCTTGTACTTACATCTCTCTTAACTTTCCATTTAGTTTTAAGGGTACGTTCAGTATCCATAAAAATTTTTAAATCATATAACGCACCTTGATTATTATACAAACTGTGCAAGCCACAGACGATTAAATTGTCTGATGAACTAATAGGTTGTGAAGAAGTAAACTTACCAGTATTATGGTCGTAATCTACTTGGTATATAGTATTACCCATTTTTAAGTTAAACACATCACTCTGCATTTTAGTTATGTGATTTGCAGTAGGGTTTAAATGTGTTACGGTCTTCCAGCTATCATCTGATCTTTCCCATTTATGATATCTGTCGCCTTCAAGTATAACAGAATTACAGAATAGATTTTTTAGTATATCACTTAAGACGCTTTTACCAGCGCCTGAGTCACCACAAATAGCTATAGTATTACACTTTGATAAAATGAAAGAATATTCTATATCCTTAAGATTATAATGTATACCTTTATTGTTTAGATATCGATATAAGAGTGTCTCTGAAATATTTCCATGAGCAGATATTAAATGTTTAATATTTTCAAATATATTAAAGTACTGATCCATGGCTCCTGAAGGACCGTAGGCAAACGCATCGCATAAGTATGGGTCCTTAGGGGTTAGCAGCTTACTACTATCTATTTTACTATCACACGGAATGGTAATTATTTTATTACAGTCATCAAGGAAATCGAGATTATTAAAAGAAACATCTGGTCTATACCTAATTACGAGATCATAATCTTTACCGGTTGTTTTCTCGTTTATAAACTTAAGCGTATTTAATTTGTATAACTTAGCCCAATGATTAATTGTATTATTCGCTATCTTATCATTTGTATATAGAAAATTTGATTCTATTATAACTGATACCGGTGATAGTATATCACTTATTTGCTTAATATCTTTCTCCTCTTCAATTAGATTAAAATATTTATCCTGACTATTTTCGTCTTTAGTTAGATGCAAGTAAACATCTACCTTACTATATTTTTTAAGTAAACTCTCCTTTATATACTCTACATTGATAGTATAACTTCTAAGATAACCTGCAATTAAAAGTGCGACTTTCATTGTATTAATTTATCAAAACACTTTAAATTTAAATCCTGCATACCTTTGATAATCTCTTTAAGTTTCGTGTCTGAGAAGATTTTATCGAAATAGTACTCGTAGTTATCTGAAACATCTTTAACAGTTTGTGCGATATTATCGTAACTAGACCATACAATGTATTCACTGTAAGGTATTTTTTCCTTTAAAGGTACTTCTTCACTAACTACAATAACACCGCTAAGCAGTGCTGGTAGTACTCTTAATTCCTCAAAAGTGTGATGATGATCGGTTTGATGAACATTTACTAATACTTTTGCATTTTTGTATACATCATAAAGACAGTTATTTGTATAACAATTACTTATTGATGTGTATTCCACCCTAAGCTGTTTTAGGTGATTTAATATCTCCGATCTTCTTTGGTTTGAATTATCAGTAAACATCGTAATAATGTTTTTTCTACCCTGAGCTATAAAACTAGGCGCAAAGAGTAATGGTGATATGTATATGTTTTTGTCTAGATATTCTCTAAACATATCATTTGTTGACAGATTATACAAATTAGGTAAACTATACTCAATAATATAATCAAGACTGTTATAGTAATTAAAATTATCTACACGTATTAGATATGTTCCATTATCGCATGGTACATTTCCATATATTAATTGTTGTACAGACCGACCACCTGTTTTGACCAGAGTATGCTCACACTGTATGTCAATTTTTATTGTTTTATTTGTATTGTTGAAATTATGATTATAATTACCTATTATAATATTAATAGAAATATTATTTGTAGCTAGCCACGCTTTAAGTAAATTAACACTATAATTATAATATTCTTGTATTAAAGTATTATAATTGTAATCGTGTAATATAAAGGATTTATTAACTTGCTCAACTACCATTGATCAGGTGTATTTTCAGTTCTTTGATGAGCTCTTTTTACAAAATAAGTAGGTGTTGTAGCATTTACAATATCTACAGTATGGCAATTATAATGCTGATCAAGGTTGCTTATATTACCATCAATATCTGTATTAGTATAATCGTTTAATTCCCATAATATTCTTGCTAAATATCTTTCTGATACTTCACGCTCCACGCTCCGCTGTATGGTTAGCTGTTCAAAGTAACCCATTAACTGATGAACTTTAGTAGTAGCTATGATAAAGCTATTGCACCAGCAAAAGGTAATTTTATCTAGATTATTATCTAGACCTAATTGAGCTAAAATTGCATTTGAGGCGTGTTGAAATAGACCATCTTGATGAAAAGAATTAATAGTACACGCTGTCGTATTTTGAGTGTTAAGGATGTTGAAATCATACTTATTTTTAAGTACAAAAGTATCTTGCGTACATGCAATATATTTGTAGTCATCTAAAATATTATTATCTATCAAATATCTCATACCTACACGATATGCACCTATTTCAAATTTACAGTCAATATTATTAGTTAGCAATACAAGTCGGTCACTCTGTTCGAGCGTTTGAAAGATTTCATCAACGTGATTAGAGTTATTATCAACAACTATAGTTAATGCATGAGGATAATATTTTTTAATATTATCGGTGTAATATTTTAAATACGTCGCATGTCCTCTAATATATTTGTGAGCTATAATAAAGACTATCTTATCATTTACATCTATATTTTCCATTTATCTGATTTTGCTATGTTATATTTTTTTACTATATAATCGTACTTGTCTGAGACATCTTTATACGACTGACCATATTCAGTAGTTAATTTGTCATTTGGAATTATCAACTTACCACCGTGTGTTATATGAAGGTATACGTATTCACTAACGCATTGAAAGTAACCGCATTCTTTAACATTACCCGAGAATAGTTTGTATACATTATATTGTTTACAAAAATGCTGAACATCAATTCCCTCTATAGATCTGTATGTCTTATCCTTAAATGTACTTAGTATTTGTATTAGAGTCTCCCTCTTCCAAATAGATGGATTTACGTTGTATATATAGTTATCAGGATCTATCTGCTTAACAAGATACAATCTACCATTATAAAGTTTATCTGTAGCTGCGTTACACCATGTTATAGAGTTGTCGGATGATACATCTGCTAAAATACTATTTTTATTAATGGGAACATATTTTAAGTCAATACGATCCCAATTATGTTGCTGAGCTAATTTGCTTATTTTCAATATACAATCTTCATGCATATGAACAACAATATCTATATCGTGTGTTAAGAGTATATAGTTATCGTCAATTTTCAATAGACAGCTCAATAGCCTCGATGCGTATGTGTCATTATCACTATATAATATAACCCTATCATAATGTTTAGTAATATAATTTATATCACGAGTTGATTCGTTAATAAACAATGTATGTTTACCACCATTACAGATATGATCTGTCTGTATTTCGAGAATATCTAGGTAGTCTGTATGACTATAGACTGTAAAATTTAACATATCTTTATCTCCTTAAACTTATTCATATTAATACACCACGGTGAGTTTAATCCTTCATCTATTTTTTTAACATCTTGTTTGCGTACTGTAATTGTATCATACTGGATACTTTTATTCCACCCTGCAACAGCAGATTTTGTATATGATATTGTAACAGTATTACTATCAATAGCAACAATCTCACCGACAATATCTTCTACTGATACTCTCATAAATAATTTAAATTCATCATTACTTTCATGGTAAGTATTATTAAACGGTATGTAGTTAACTAGCTTAAAAGAATACTCAAACCGTTTGTTAATATCGAGAAACCCTGGTGAATTTAGAGATATAAGATTACATTTATTATTGGAATATAATACATTACATAATCCTCCGCCTATAGCGCCAACAACGTAACGTGCGTTAGCGAATAAAAATATTTTTTCTATAGTAGTAAGAGTTTCGGTAAATACTTCTTGATACTTATTCTTTTGTAGATAGTTTATTAATTCATCTTCGTTTACTAACCGCCGTCTCGTTGTGTAATCCGTTCCTATATTGGATAAATTACCATGTAACCAGCTCCTTCTCGATACATATATATTACTAATAATACCTGTACTATTATTGTTTTGTAGTACTTGCTCAGTAATAGTATTATATAGCTTGTATACTTCGTATCTAGGTGGTAAGTTAGAATCAATACCGTGTGTATAGGAGTCTGAAATATAGAGGGTTTTGTAAACAGTATCATCACGAACTACTTTAATGTCATCAGAATTAATATTGAGTATCTCAAGTAATTCAGTAACAAAATTGTACTGTGTAGTCCTAACACTATTAGGATAATTCATTAATAGTTTTAACCTAGGCTCCGTTTTACGTAAGTGTAAGTACGATATTAGATACGGTAATGTGTCATATACAAAATGGTAATAGTTGTCTGTATTATATACAAAAAAGAAGCAAGGCTCTTCGTCATATAACGGTATATTTCGATCTGTATATTCAATCGTTGATGTAGTTTTAATACTCTTTAACGACATTATCTGTTCATTTATAGGTGCATACAGCTGCGTAGTATCTTTAGAATATGCTAATATATTGGGATAGTATAAATTAGAACCAGTAAATACTACAGAATTAAGAGTGTATATATTAACCTCTCTACCATTATCATCTATAGGAAGAAAATTAACTTTTGACTCTATAGAGTGTATGTCTTTAATAATATATAACATATTACACCCACCCTTGATCAGGATGCATTAAGTATTGATGAACATTAACTGTGTTACCTCTCAAGAGAACAGCCCATATGCCACAGTTACCTGAATGTGTAACGAGGTGATTACACTTAGATACAATGCTTGTTGAGCTTAAAATTCTCTGAGCAAACTTATGTCTTTGGTCGGGGCTTATTATATGTTGTAAAGCTATATTTTTATTACTTCTTATACAAGGCATCTCTTGAAAGAAAAACGAATGTTTGAAATTTTGTTGAAATTCATCTCTAAATTCTACTTCATCAGTTTGAATAAGAAATCTAATTTGGTTATTCTTTTCGTAAATTTGCTGACACTTATTAAAGAATTCTGTATAGGATGCAATTCCTGTCTCGGTTGATTTATCGTTACCACGATAAAAGACTGAAACCGTATTATCGTATTCTATATTATATTTTTCTTCTAATTTTTTATTATACTTTTCAATATCGTCACTCAGGCTAAAATACTTATAAATGAATGGTGTTATATTTTTAAGATCGAGTTGATTGTATACTGTAAATTGGTGATTGTGATGATAATCAATCTCTTCAACATACTCAATATTATTGGATTGCGTACCTTTAAATAGTAATGAATTTAAATCTTCGTTAGGGTCGTATGGATTAATTTTGTACGAAGCAAATTGAAAGCTTGAATTTATCGTTGACGGTAGACGTTTTTGTGTGTTAAAAAAATTTATAATATCATATAATCTAACCGAGCAGCATGAAAAAAAGCCAGAGTTATGTGTTATGGTTAACTCACTCATATTAAAATCCCTGTTGACCACCCGGGCTTATATTAATAAACACCTTTACATTTTTATTTACAGAGCAGGCTACAGTTGGTTGTAACATTGCACATTTTATATCCTTACGTTCACGTAACGTCTCAATTAATAAATGATGATCACCTCCTTTATATTTACCATCTTTAGCTTCTTGCTGCTTCTCATTACATTTTAACATCCAGTCATTAACGAACGAGATTACTTCATCACTATATTTAAAAAATATTAACGCACTGTGAGGTGTCTTCATATCATGTATTCTCGTTATAGCTGCCATATCATAATTAATATTATCCATTTCAGTAGGTAAACTATTAACTATACAATCTGCATCTATCCAAATAATATTACACTTTTGTGTTTTAAGTGTCTCGAGAATAATTGATGGTTTAAGTAAGCAGTTATCATTATACGTACCATTAAGCTTAGGTGCATGTACTAATATTTGACCGCCTAACTTTTCAATTGTTTGTTTGAGAGCTTCAGCAGATTTTTTATAATACATAGTATCATTATAATCGTAATAAAATGTAGTAAATAATGTCTTCATAATGCTTTAATACAATCAAACAAATAATCATCTGACGTTTTTAGTGTTCTTAGAATGTCTAGATTTTTTTGTACAAATTGTAACTTCGTATTATATAGTTCAGGTGTTAGGCTGTTAATAATTTCTTCTTCTTTGCCTGGTTCGAGTACAATAATACCGTTAGGATCAAATATCTCTAAAACTTTTGATGATCCTCTATAAACGGGTATCGCACCTGCTGCTATGGAGTCAGTAAATTTTTCAGTAAAATAATTCTCCGTAACACCGTTTTCAACTACTATATGAAACATATAATCTCGTATACCGTCAATTTTAGTATCCCATAAAGCTAGATGTGAGCGCGGTGTTGATACTATACCACCATAAACATCTATATTTTTTGACATTGCATACCTTGCTACTTTATGCCTATATACATGCTCATCTGTTATAATTTTATGTGAACAAAACATAGAACATAATTTTGATTTCGGATAAACCATCCACAATTCTTTCTTGATCCATGGATAATTACTTCCTGAATAAGCATATACAAAATTATTATTTAAACTTAATAATTCTTGCTCACACGTAAAAATTTTATAAAAATACTTATCAAATAAAATTTCGTGATTCTTAACTAACCAGTTATATACATCAGGAATTACGAATTTAGATTCGCATACCCATCCAAACCGCCTTTCTTTATCTATACTTAGATCTGGTGTTCGGTTCTTCATACCATGATCAATATATACATTATAATCACCGTACCAGGGAGACCATTTAAAGTCTTTCGGTATTAAATCTGAACACGAAGAGTGTTCATAATTAAACGGCATGCCTATTCCTTTTAAAGTTGTAATCATATTATTTCCAAGATTTTATATATTCTAACGTCTGCTCTAAACTAAATCTAGTTATTTTTAAATACTCTTGCTCATTAAGTCTATATGACGCATGTGTATCTTCTTTATTTTTATTTTCATCACTAATGTGCGGTAGGTGAAATAAAAATGGTTTGGGGGTGTTGATAGAGTAGATAGGTATTTTTAATTTTCTTGCACGAACTATTATTTCATTATCTTCGTATCCCCAGCCTTTAAAGTTAGGATTAAACCCTCCAATATTTTTAAAAATATGGTTGTAGCCTAATAACATACCACCTACAGCTCTTGTGTTAGCAACATGATAAAACTCATTTGCATAACCAGTACGTATATTAACAGTATCAACAAATGTTTCTAAAAAGTCATATAAAGATTCTGTAGCATCAGTTATCCTATCTTTAACTGTATAGTTAAAATATATAGCAGTACCATTATAACCTATACATAAACCGTCTGTATTCTCAAGCGTGTTAATGGCTTTTTCAATATTCTGCTTACTTACAATACAGTCAATATCAAGAAAACACATAATAGTAGTTTCACAACTATTTAACCCAATATTGTAACCTTTACATTTGTTATGTTGACCTTCATTATAAAAATGAATATATTGAATCCTTGTATCAACTTTTAAGTATTTAAAATTTTGTATTTTATCGTCTTCAATAACTATAAATTTACAAGTAGGTAGTATATTTTTATAGTATTCAATAACTATATCTACATTTTTAGCACGTTCCTCAGTATCCTTACGTAGATGTATAATAAAAGTTATATCACTCATATATAAATTTATCTGAGATTTTAACACCCTCGTATTGCTGTTTTATGTTTTGAAAAGCTTGGTGTTTTTGTTCATAAGCACTTACATAGGCAGGGTTGTTGTGTGTACCGCCAAAGTCAATACCTGTATCTTCTTTAGTACCATCAAATTTATTTTTATACCAACTCATACCCTCTAAGTGTATATAGTAACTAGTTGAAAGATCTACATTACCAATTTTAAGGTTATGCTTTTTAATATCTTCTAAAAATGTAGATCCAATATCATATATCTTATCAGTCTTAAAACTGTCTTTCATTCTTTCCTCGTCAAAGAAAGTAATATTATGTTGTTTAATTTTTTCTACATCAATAAAGCAATGCCATGGATTGACTCTATTATAGATAGATTTACCGCCTCGGTCACCTTCTACCTTACCCATAATAGACAAATCCATATCCTTGAATTGCTGAAAAATAGAACTGTGATCTTTTAAGAATATAACATCAGTGTCAACAAGTAAAGCATATTTTGTTTTACATAACTTTAAAGCCTCATTAACCCCATCACCGTGACTCATTCCTGGGTGTGTTGTGTATGGAACTTTGTGATCGTATAGCAAGCCTCGTGTATCACTATTTGTTGAGTTGTCAACAATAATAAGTCGCTGCGTTCTATTATGAATATACATCCATGACTTTAACATTGTTAGTGTTATATCAGGTGTATTATAAGAACAGGTAATTAAAGTTAGATCGTCCATTTAGATTTTATACTTTTAAGAGTTTTAATAACATCTTCTTTACTAGTATGCGGACACATATTTGGATAAAAGCCGTGTATATTATGATATATCTCTCTTCCAGCGTTTATATTTTTAAACCATTCTTCTTGATTGTTCGATGTCGTGCTCCTATCAATAGAATCGGATGGTATACTCAAATATTTTACACTATCGTGTATATCAGCAAACCACCAAAACGGTGGATGACCTTCAGCCTTTATTATCCTAAATGTATGGTCAACATGTTCCCACGCATTATAAAATCTATCATCGTGTAAGCCTACACTTTGTAGTATCTCTTTTGTAAAAAAGCTAAATACTCCTGCTACGTGTTCATATAGATCAATCTTAACATCATTAGGATATTCAATAGTAACCTTAGGATTAGGTTTAGATTCATTATCTAACAAATGTCTATTATGTAGATCATAATTAGTAATCGTTTGCTTTCTATTAAATGGTGTACCAGGTCCAAAATTAAAGTGCTGTATACCTGTTTCTTTACTTGCTTCAATATATTTGTCGAATATTTCAAGATCTAGCACAATTGTATCATCTTCGATAATGAAGATATAATCACACTTTTCATCTAAAAGACGCTGAATAGCTCTGTTTTTTGATTTGCCTACTCCTAAATTAGTTACGTTCCTGAGATAGGTAACAGGACAGGTAGATGTAAAACTAGGTCCTGGAATATTTCCACCATCGTTAACTATTACAAGCTCATCAACAGCACACGATGGTCTAATACTATTTAACAAGTTATACAAATATTCAGGCCGATTACACGTTATAATGCCTACACCTACTTTATATTTCTCGTCACCCATTACATTGTTAATTATATACCCTCTAATAAAAGATCAACTGTAATAAATACATATATGGCATGTACAGACGGTAAAAATACGTATTTAAACATAAAGGAGCTCCCGGAAATAACTTATATTACAAGCGGTGATCTCTTAATAGTTGAAACGTCTACAGAAACATCAATTATTAACGTTGATAATTTTATTCTTGAACCGGCAAATACATCGTTTGCAGCAGATCATAGTTTGAATATTAGTATAAATCAAACAAATATTACTACACTATCAGCACAGTTTTATAACGCAGAAGTTAAAAATTCCAATTTAGAGACAAAAATACAATCCTTATGTGCTGCACTATACTCAGAGATAGCTGAGACTTTTAGAGTGGCAGGAGCGTCACTCCCACCTTTAGCAAATATTAGACTATCATTACATCCAACAATGGCTGTACCTACAATGGATTTATCCGGATCAGATGCTAACACTCTGTATATTCACCCGTATCGTGGAGATACTGTAGCTCTCTATAATACGGTATCATCGAGATGGGTCGCACATCAAATTAACTCCACAATAGCTGTCAAGCTATCTACTGATCTAACGGTCGCTGATGCGGTATATGATATATATTTGAGTGTTGTTAACGATGAATTTGTAGTTAGCTTTACTCCATGGAATAGTTTGCAGGTATTAAGCTTAAATACATTCAATCAACCAACACCTGTACAAGATATAGATTTTACTGCTTCAACAAAGTATCTTGATGGGTTTATTGTTAACCCTGTTGATTACAGTAGGAGATTAATAGGATGTATTAAGACAGTCGCACCAGGCGAATCGAAGTTTAGTTACGGTTTTACCACCAGGCTTAGTGGTAGTGAACCCACGTTTTATCTATGGAATGCTTATAATCAGGTACCAATTACCTTTGGTATATTAGAGAAGGGAAAGGTTGGTAGTGGAGGACTTAACACCTGGCGTAGTACACCCGCTGGTGCTACTGCAATTAGTAATGGTCCACTCGAACCATTTGGTGGTCTAGGTAATCGTGTTAATTTTATTAACCGTGAACCTTGTACTATAGACATATCTTCTGTACATACCGCTTTGTCGGCTGTGTGTTGGTATTTTGCTTATTCACTTGATGCAGCATCTCCAATGGTATCAGCAATGAGAATTAAAACACCTGGGATCACAATATCAGAAACATGTCTCTCTGGTAGTGCTGCAAACTCATATCATCAGACGATTAAACCTGGTAATCATTATATACAGCTAGTCAGTATGACATATGCTAATAATTATCAAGAATATATGACATGGCCAGCTGATAGTGATAGACATTCCTACGGTACGTCAGGAAACTTTTTGTTATTTTAATTACTGCTTAACTCCAAACTTTTTGAAGAGTTCTTTTTCTGCTCTCTCACTATCTGCTGCTGATTTTTGCTGTTTAACCAGTTCTTCAAGTTGATCTAAATTAGACGGATTAAATATAGAGGTATCTTCACTATACATTCCTCCGTCTGGAGCAATATAGTCAGCTATAGTATCAATTCGTCGCTGAGGATTCGTAGGTAATACTATTATACCGGGAGAATCATCCTTTGGAAAAAATACATCCGCTTCGTAATTTTCTCTATACTGTATATATAGTGAGTCAAAGATATCATCTATTTCTTTAATAAATTTGATGTTTACATCTCTTACACCATCATTAATAATTTTAATAACAGGATCATAACGCAACATGAGAATTAAGTCTATATGTCTTAACGATTCTTTTGTTAGTTTAATTGAATTTGCTACAAACTCTTCCGTAAATCCTTTTAAATTATTGTCATATGCCCACAGTGTATATACTAGATTATCAAGAGGGCATCTATCGAAAATAATGTTATCACTCTTTTCAACAGTTTGAAGCTGATCAATCATACTATTGAGAATTCTCCATTGGGTATCTACAGATGTTACGGTAGAATGAGGTAGGTTTTCTTCTACAATTATATCTCTATATGTTTTATCTGGAGTTCTATAATTAGGCCATACAGCTAAAATATTTTTTATTAGTGTGGATTTACCTGTGCAGGCTGTTCCTGATATAGAGATTCTCATGTTAATGTTAATTTATATATAAATATTTAAAAATCAATTAATAATCATGTATATCTTATACCGATAATGCTTTATCCCAGATTAATAGATGTAGCCTTGGACTAAAGTTAACATGCATAGACTTAGCATACTCAACTACTGCAGGTGCATTTTCTACGTGTTCTTTTCTAGATCCACAGCAAGGCATAAACCATATACGTTTTAGCGGTACATTAATACCGTTATAATCATCAACATATTTACGCCAAATTTCATCTATATCTTCAGATCGAGTTATAACAAACTTAAAGCCAGAGCCGTGTTCACGATGCCACTTTAATACTGCGGGCTTGTATGTTTTCTCTTCGGGATCACCGTTTGTTGTTAATTTAGGTGATGTTGTAAAGGTAGCTTTAAATTCTGTGACCCAGCGTTCATCCGGCATAATAGTAGCGTTAGTCTCAAAGTCTATCTGCGGTAAGAAATCATACTTTGCAACCAGCGCCTCGATAAACTTAATGAGCTGCTTACCTGAAACAAGCGGTTCACCACCAGTTAATTTTAAGATAGCACCAGCTTTTAAATGAGCTATATGTCCTCCATCTTCAAATAGCTTAAAGATTTCATTAAACGTCATCTTATTCTTTACCGACCATGAAACATATGAATCACAGCCATGTGGAGAGTCTTCAGAAATAAATGCTGAACACGTTAAGTTGCAGCTTGCTAATCTCATAAAGACCGAAGGCTTTCCAACAAACGCTCCCTCTCCTTCTATAGTAAAAAACACGAAATCATTCGACAAAAACATCGTTTCTTTATCACAATCGATACTCATAATTAAATTAATTGTAGATTATTAAATTCAGTTTTCAACTCCGACTCTGTTAAATTTTTAAATGATTGAATCCTATACACATTCCAACCACGACTTCTTAAAAACTTATCTCGTTTTTCATCCTCCTCTTTATTGTGCCAATACAATCCGTCATACTCTACGTTGATCATTTTACTAGGGATAGCAATGTCTAACCAAATATATCTACCTGTATCCACTTTAACAGGATACTCAATTTCAGCATCTTCAAAAGTTTCCTTAATAATATCATATAATTGAGCTTGCGGCTTGCTAAGCCTACTAACAAACCCTCTAACATATACATGATTCTCCTTCATCCACACACTTCTTTTTTTACGAAGCCGTTCAGCAATTTCCTCTCCATACATTTCCTCATATGTAGCACCCTCAGGTCTTATGTTATTACCTTTAAGCCATTCACTTCTTTTTAGTTTTAAAAGGCTTGCTAATTCTTTTCCAAACATTTCCTCGTATGTATTACCTAAAGGTCTTATATTGTTTGTCGTCAGCCACATGCGACGCTTTTCCCTCATTATGTCAGCTTTATCTCCATAAATTTCTTCGTATGTTTTACCTCTCGCATGACCACTTGAAGCGCGAAATCCAGCAGCTCGACTATAGTTATTATTTAATTGTAGCTTAGAAATTACACTCTCGTTATCATTCTGCCTTACAATCTTTAGTACTGTTGGATTGCTTTTACCTATAATTTTAGCTATCTTTGTAGTAGATAATCCATTATTAATGAGATTGACAATCTCAAGATATAGTTCACACATTTTAATCATGTAAATATTTATACAATCGAGCAACCTTCTATTGTATAAAAGGAACAGTAGTATTATTATATAACAGTATAATATTTCAAGTGTTTTGATTAAATAATATTAACATGACCCGTAAAGTGGCGCGCAAGCGCAAGTCTGCTGGTTTGGAGGAAGTATCAGAAATTGAGGCTTCTTTTCAAAAAAACTGGATACTTGATTTTAAAATCAAGAAACCTTTCCACTTCAACACTAATCACCAGCAATTTTATAATAGTATAAAAGCTGATGAAACAAATATGGCTTTTGTAGCAGGTCCAGCTGGATCCGCTAAGTCATATATTGCTGTATTAGCAGGTCTTGAATTGCTTAAGGAGAAGAAAATATCAAGTATTATTTACATTCGATCTGTTATTGAATCTGCATCCCGCAGTATTGGTGCTCTACCAGGAGAGATTGATGATAAATTTTCTCCGTATGCAATGCCATTAATAGAGAAAATAACAGAAATTACAGATTCTAGTACGTGTAATAATCTCAAGTCTAATGAGATTATTCGTGCTGTACCTGTTAACTTTGTACGTGGCTTAACCTTTAATGATGCATTAGTTATCGTAGATGAAGCGCAAAACTTATCTTTAAGTGAGCTTGTAACAATATTAACTCGCTTTGGTAAAAACACTAAATATGTAATATGTGGCGATTTAAATCAGAGTGATATTGGAAACCAATCTGGTTTTAAAGAAGTGTATGATCGTTTTAATACAGAAGAATGCGTGGATCATAGAATCCACGCATTCGAATTTGGAGAATCTGAAATTGTTAGAAGTAAGATTCTTAAGTTTATTGTTAAGGTGTTAGAAGCAAAACAGCGTTAAGCACCCCAACTAGTACCAGCGAACGGATTACCCATTCCGCTTGATACGCTACCTGAGCCTACATGTGCTGCGCCAGTAAATCCAACTGGTGGAGCACATGTAAAGCTAACCGGGGCTATATTAGATGTGTTAATTGTTTGTGTTACTGCTTCATCTATTACACCGGTATTGACTACTCCTGTAAATCCTGATTTATGAGCAGGTATATGATCAAAACTACTAAAAATAGCAGAGTTTTCATCATGTTCAAAGACTTCTACCTTATCTACCCAGCAGCGACCATTTGTGATAGATTCAATGTGTTTTTGAGCAATTTCAAAAACATATTCTGCCGTGCGTTCAACGCCGACTCCCTTCTTAACAATATATAGCTGAATTATACCGCTTTCGTGTAGCTTTTTAAAAGTTTCAAGTTCTGGATCATCAAGAGCAACGGTAGTAGTATGATCATAGATACTCTTAAGTTCATCTTTAAGAGCTTTAAGACTACCGAAGTCAACTACCCAACCTTTATTGTCTAACTCAGAACAACCAAACCACAATTTTGCTTTAAGCTGATATCCGTGTAGAAATCTACAATGACTAGTGGCGCGCCATTGTCTAAATGCACATGAACCCAACTCGATTACTTTTGCTGATTGAAATACTTTCTTCATATATATTCATTATAGTAATATAATATTAAAAAGCAAGTCGCTAAATAACATACTAAGGTGCTGCTGCTCTTGCTGCTGCTCTAGCATTTCTACTTCTTATTGCACTTGGAGTCTGGCTTAGTTGTCTTCCGTTAGCTGCTGTCGTAGCTGGTGGTGGCGTAGCAGTCGTAGGTGTCGCTGTCGTAGCAGGTGCTGTAGCTGGTGGGGTTGATTCTATACTAAATTGCCCGGTTTGGTTATTAAATTTACTTATACACTTCCATTTCTCTGGACTAATTCCTCCACTATCAACACGACGAAATACAATATTTGTTGTAATATTTGATATAGCAAATGTTTGTGGATGAATAAATTCACCTGTGAGTTCTATGGATCTATCACCGTTTGGTAAATTTGTTTCTTTAATTATTTCATATGTCTTAAATAAGTGTTGGTTTTCTGGTCTTTTTAAAAACGTTTCTAACGCGTTTTTTGGACTTGATCCAAGAATATTAGCAGCTGTTGCGCCAACAGCATCAGCAGCAGAACTTAGAATTTTAGCGCCTGTAGGTGAAATAGTTCTAATTATACCCTTAGTTGCTGCAAGAGCTTTTCTTGCAGCAGCTTTACCAAAACCTCTAAAATAGTCGCCCCATTTTTCTTCTAATAATTCTCTTTGTGAAAGCTTACGCATATTAGTATTTATAGTTGAAATCGATAAATTATGATTTATAATCATTAATATGGAAGATTTAGAACACGTTGAGATTGGTGACCTAGTTAAATTACCATATGCTAATGGTAACGCTCCAAGAACAGAAAGAGAAAAGCAAGCTATTATTAAGCGTGCAGCAAAAGCATATGAAAAATATATGGATGCACTTGGGTTTGATTGGCGGAATGATCCTAATTCAGATAATACCCCTATGCGTGTCGCTAAGGCATTCGTTAATGATATTGCGACCGGTTGTTATGATAGTCAACCTGATGTAACTGCATTTCCTAATGATGGTTATGATGGGATTGTTGCACAGTGTAATATTCCTGTAAAGTCTCTTTGTTCACATCATCATTTAGCCTTTACTGGTGTTGCTCATCTTGCATATATTCCGAGTCTAGATGGTAAGGTTATCGGTCTTAGTAAGCTCAATCGTATTGTTGAGTTTTATGCTCGTAGACCTCAAATCCAAGAAATGTTAACAAAACAAATTGCTGATGCTGTCAATATAGCTTGTGAAGGTAATCTAGGTGTGGCTGTAGTTCTTAAAGCTCAACATACATGCGCGTGTAATAGAGGAGTAAGACATGATGGTTGTTTTATGATTACATCTAAACTTACAGGTGATTTTCTTACCGATGAAAAGACTCGTACCGAGCTTTATAAGTTTATCGATATGGCTTCTACAAAGTAAAGGAACTTACATATTATGAGTTATGAATATTTTTGTAACTAACGATGATCCCGTGTTAGCAGCACGGGATCTTTGTGATCAGCATGTAAAATCTAAAATGCAAATTGAAGGAGCTATTATGTTAGCGCATGCATTTCCGCAAGAATTGTTAGATCACCCATCTACACCTAGAACGCAATCCGGTAAACCAAGAAAGGCTGGTAAAGGCTATGCTAAGCATCAGTGCTCTATTTGGACAAGAGAAACAAAAGCTAATTTTGAATGGTTGACTGATCATACGCTTGAAATGTTTAATGAGCGAATGTATCGCTGGCCTAATTCTAATGAGCACTTTACTAAAACGTTTATTAAGTGGTGTAAGGACAATATACATAATATCATTACAACACAAACCGAGCTTACACCATATGCTGTAGCTATTGGTGTAGATTGTAATTGTCGTAAATTACCTAATTTTAATCAATTAAGTGTTATCGATCAATATCGCTCCTATATTATAAACGATAAAGAATTTGCTACCTGGACAACAAGAGAGCAACCTAATTGGTATTAATATTTAACTTCAATTTGATTATTCGCAATATTGTTTGAATTTACATCAATTAAAGCATCAAGCTGCTTAATAAAATCCTTACCAACAAGGACTTTATATTCATTAGCTTCTCTGTTACCTATACTAAAAGGTATATTTTCAAATTCTGTACCGGCAAATTTAACTCTAAATTTAACCACTGGGCGTTCTTCTGTATGACCAGCTCCTACATTAATGCTTATAGTATCCTCTACATCCTTTATTAGTCGTTTTCCATTAATAGTAGTAAAAGAAACTTTTGAACCTTGTATAGTGAGATCATCACCGTGTATTACATTATAGGCTCCGTTACCTGAATCTATTTTAACTTTAATAGACCCGATACCCTCGATACTCATTACCTCAATGAGACCTATAACCGTCTTTTCGAAAAAATTTTTAAAATTAATCATAGGTACAATCACTACATCCTCCACAATCACTACATCCTCCACACTCACACCCTTGCTTCGCATATTCACAGCCTGAGTCTTCACTACCTGTATTGAACATTTCTTGACTATGTTCTCCGCAACCTTCGTGTTGCTGGTACTCAAGCCAGTGATAAACAGATGAAATATAGTCCGATGCTTTTGTTATTTTCGAGGATACCCAACCTTCGAGAGAAGGTAGATCCTCAACGATCTCCTTTAACTTTGGCGCATATTCTGCAAGCTTATGTAGCTCAGATAATGCCATTTCTATTTCGCTTGGATCCTGCTCTTCACTATTGTGCTCGTGATCATGGTTATGATCATGACTATTATATACCTCTGTGCCTGGCATATCCATTGTTATCATAACAGGCTTACCCATTAAGCTCGGAGCACTTAGATCACAGCCACCTACTTGACCGTAAGCTTCTGATAACAAATTTTGATCTCTACGTTTTAGCATAATACTATTTATGCTATTCTAGTTATTTAACAATAAGTCCTCTATTTTAGACTCGGTATTATCTAATGCATTAATATTAGCCTTGTTTAATTTAACATCTTGTGTATTTTTAGATATTTTTGCTATTGGTAAAATTGCAGTTCTTAAATCTTTAATTCCGTGATTACCGCCTCTTGATCCACTATATCTTGCGTATAATACTGGCTCGTATTCTCCATCTGGTATATCGTCATTGTATATAATATGATGTGCTTCAAGTTTATATGTATCATTATCAGCTGGAACAATTTTTATATTACCTTGATACAAGCCATTAACATTATCTTCTCCGTATTTTTCACCGTAATCCGGACCAAAAAGAGAAAGTTTTTTAAGCTTAGGATCTCTAATCCTCTTCCATAAAGACTTACCAGGAGGCATACCGTCTGCATATCTCTCTTTAATCTGATCAACAAAATCCTCTATCTCTTCATGTTGACATATATCCTTACCTGCTTTACATGTCATTCCTCCGTATTGCTGGTAGTCAGAGGCTTTTTTACCTGCTTTATGTGAGATAAATAATACTGGTTTACCTTTGTAAGTAAAATTAAAATCACTCTTTGGGGTTTTTGGGGTAGTTTCAATACCGTCAACTTTTTGACTCTCACCATTTATCTCAATAGTAATGTAATCAGTATCATCTTGTATTAATAGAGATTTTATTTGTTCCTTTAAATTATCTAGAACAAAATTTTCATCCCTTGTACCAAAACCTTTACCCTTGCCTAATACAACGGGATATTCATTTTCGTTTTCGTCTTGTACAATATATGTACGAAGTAGACTAGAAGTAGATCCATCCTCACCCGGCTTAACTATCTTAACAATTGATAGTTTAGCATCTTCTAATGTCTGAATAAATTTAGTTACATCATATGGACCTTTTGGCTGAACCCGTGTATCTTTACTGCAAGAACCTACAGTTAAATTTGGATCTTTAGCTGCAATAATTATCGCTAATTCACGCTTACTATACTTTTTAATTTTTTCGTCTGCTTCACCTAAAACGCGTAGATATAGAGGTTTCTTGATGAAATTACCAAGGACTCCTTTACTATAAATATTTGATAGTTGTTTATTATGCATTGCTAATATAATATTTATATATTAAGTATATTCTTAATTCTTTCTCTATCTGTTTCCTTAATATTGTCTGGCACAAAATAATTAACTACATTAGGATCTTTCGAAAGTATCATATCTCTAACTTTAGTTCCACTAATATTACCTCCTTGAATGTTAATAGGAGTCACAACAACATGAGGATATTTCTCCGTATTTTTAATAAAATAATTATATCTCATTATATCGTTATCTTTTGAGCCTGCTCCAACAATTATATTAACGTTAGTATGTTCAGTAGCAAGATCATAGGTAGATTTAACAGGTGTAACATCACTCTTAACAATTTCAACAGGCTTTGAAAGATAGGGTTTGTAAATAGACCATATTTGATATGACATTTCTTGATCTATACCGTCACGAGGACTCTTACCTATAAAAATAACTCCCTTATTAGCATCTTGTAAAATATTTTCTAATGCTAAAAAATGTCCTTTTGTAGGTGGTTTAAAACCTCCTGGTAAGACAGCTATTGTCTCTACATTTTGTAGCTGTTCGAAAAATTGTTTAAAGTTAATCATTTTCTACCTTTGCTTTTAATTTTTGCTGTGGTAGTAATGTAGCTATATCTAAACCGTCTTTAAGTATTATCTGTCGCGCGGCAACTAATATGTTTAAAACTACCTCTACATCATTATATTTTTTATATAGAAATGATAGGATGTTTGGAATTGTCTTAAGGTTACCTTTCTTAGCATTCTTATCGCCTAGTAGTATTTGAGCAACTCTATCTGGATTTGAACCCTCAACAACCGCTCCTGATGTTCTATTTGTTATACTCTTTAAACCACTCCACTTACAGTTAATATTCTTAGCAAGAGTTGATAATATTACACCTCTGTGTTTACCGTTATAAGGACTTGCTTCATCATTAGCTAATACAAATTTAGCCCATTTAATATCTTGTACAAACATGAAGTCTGTTTGTACAAACTGACCATCTAAACCTACTATAGGTGTTCTAAAGTGTAGCTGATCTCCAGATGCTCGGAGCCAACTTTTACTATCCCCGGCTCTAGCAATATAATATTTAGGTACAAAATTACGCTCTGGATCTTCACACCACTTAATTAATAAGTTTGTTATTTCATCTTTAGTATATTTTTTACTGTCAATTGCTATATCTAAATCACCTGAGGACTCTCTTTTTCCAGTACTACCCAACAAACAGTTATCAAGATTTTTAATATTAACAATATTTGAAAGCATATCAACTGTTGGTTTAATATATGCTAATTGAATACGTACTGTAGGATCTACAGTAAATATATTTCCTCCTTCGACTATAACACGGTAATATTCTTTAAAATTAATCATACTTAGCTATTTCGTTTTCAATATCTGTTTGCGATGTGTCTAAAGCTGCTATAAATAGTTGTTAATTTACGATTAGGCATATTATAGAGAATCTAAAGGCAGATCTGAGGTAGGAGAATCAATATCCGGGTCAGGCAACTTGTCTCGTTTATCGGTTACCTCACTGCTACGGAATGTTAGAAGGTCTTTAATTACAGTAACTAATTCTATTGGATCTTCTTCAATAAACTTATTAATACTTGGCCTTAATATTAAAAAATCGCTAACTGTCGGTATGTGTTCTATTGCTGATATTATTAAATCACTATATTGCGGCCAAAGTCTAGATAATTCCAATTCCCCCACTTCAGGTCTATTATTAAAATTTTTAAGAGGTTGATCTACTGTATTAGTAGGTTGTGAGTTATTGAGATCTGTAGCATCAAGTGATTGATCAATTATTAGTATATAACGTTTAATTAAATTAAGTGTTTTAAATTCCCTAACAACGGTATTTGGTTGTAATTTTAAAATCTGCTTAATTAGATCTATTGAGGTAGCGATTGAACTTCCCTTTAGGTCATTAATTTTACTAGTTAAATTACGAACCTCTATTAATTGCGGCTTGGTAAGCTTCGATTTGTCAAAGCAAAAAGCACTTATTAAAATATTTATAATATATTTCTCACCTGGAGTGACTATAATTTCTGGCTCCGGTGGTTGTTGATTATCTTGATCAACAGGTGTATCAACTGCTTGTTGTTGATCACCTGTTGCTGTAGGTATATCTCCTTCTTGCGGCTCTTGTTCGTTAAGTATTCTATAATACTTTTCAAATAATTTATTTAAATTATTCATTATTTATTTCGCGTTTGCTGCATCTCTAAATTTATTAGCCATTATTCCGACTGCATCAGCCATTGTTTTTTTGGCTTGTGCAAGCTTGTTTGACGTCGTACCCGGAATGAATCCTTTCATACCTTGGTCTGGTAAACCAGCAACTGCTGCTATCATTTTAGCCGTCTGATCTTCTGCCTCTTCTTCTGTAGATTGTGAGATATGTTTAAGCTCTAACTCAACAACCTTATTATTTACGGTAATAACTACAACATCCTTAAAAGTTTTTAGTGAAGACGTTATGCCTGATTTACTTAAAAGCTGCTGTAAGTCTCGTAAAACCTCTCTATTCTTATCAAGATCTTGTGGAGGTAGATTACTCTCCACTAAATTAAGAAATTTACTCATGTTTATATTTATTTAACTATCAGGATTTTATTGGTTAATTGCTTAAAATACACTTCATAAAGATAGCTTAACTTGTGAGTCTTAAGGAATTTAACTAGATCTCTAAGTGAATATTCAAGAGTATCATAATTACGAGTGTAATTCAGTTGCGTTTCGAGCATCACCACCGACTCAACAACATTATTATGTATCTCTTCAACGAAAAAATCAACTGGTATATTACTAATTATAAATTGAAAAGGTAATTTTCTAATAGTTTTAAGGGAAATATTAAGAATTATATCTCTTTCATTATTATTTAAATATAATGTGTCACTGTTAATATATAAGGCTATTTTACCTGTCTTCATCCGCTCACAAATAGTAATAATTAGTGCATTTACGAAAAATTTTTGAGTATCCTTCTTTGCGAAATTGTTACTAATACCATATAGGGTTATGTCACTATTAAATTTGCTAAAAGTCTCTTTAAGAATGAAATCAAAATTTAATAATTTAAGTTCATACCTAGGTATCCTGTGTTCTATAGTCATTTGCGTTTTTCGGTCTACCAATTCGTAAGTTAATAATGCCATTATAAAAGTCATCTCTTAAGAGGACCTCCTCTTCAAATTGAAGTTTAGCTTCAAAGTATGACATTTCAAATTTTGAATTACAAAAACGCAATATTTCAAAGACAAATTTTTCCATACCGTATGTCACTATATCTTCATTAAGTTCTCTCGATGAAGAAGTGTATATTTTCCAGTCGGTCTCACGCTCTTCATGACGTTTATTACGTTTGCCTTTAAGTGGTCTACGTTTTAATATAGTTTTACACTGTTTTTTACCGATATATGATCTAGAATTAATTAAACATGTAATCTTATATATAAATCCGTACGGTATAACATCGTCGGTAGTATCTAATGAGGTAATCCAGTGACCTAAGTTCATTATTTTTTAATATTATGCTTAGTTTTTCTCTTAGCTCTTTTCTTAGCTCTTTTTTTATTGCGTTTTATAGCTCCTGCTCTCGTACATATATATTGATCAGGTGTGGCTATACGAGCATCACCTGGTGCATAAAAGTCAGAGCTAGTTGGATTACTAGGACTGAATCCTCCTGTACTTCCACCCATAACACCACCGACCGTCATTTCTTCAACATAAATCTCAAAATATTCTTTAAAAGTTACAGTTGATTTCATAGATAATTATATTTATAATGATAATGTGAATTTGATTGAACAGTACCGGTTAGAGATCGAGAAAGATCTTATAATAAACGACTTTAATATTAAAGATGTACAACTCAAATTGCCATCACGTAAACATTACTGGGCAGCCAGACTAATAGATCTAAAGATAAAGCTTAATAGACTAGTTAAACATAAGAAATCTCTTAAGATATCTATTGCATCTCGAATTATTACTGAAGCACCGGTAAGAATCACACAACAAACGGCAGATTTAGCTGCTGAAACAACTGAAGAGATTCAAAAAATTATAGTTGAAATAACAGACTGTGAGTTTGCTATTGAGTACTTAGAAAAGGTTGAAAAGATTATGAGTAGTATGGGATTTGATATAGCTAATATCATTAAGATAATGGCTATGGAGACTATGTAATAAATTAACAATATATTACTCATATGATTACTTTTGACTATATTAAGACCACTAATAAACTTAGTATTACATGTGAAGACGCTGCAATCTATAGTTCTTTACGAGAATACTTTAGTATAGCTAATACAGATGCTAAATTTATACAAAAACGCTTTAAATTAAGCAGTGTTAAGATATCTACACGTAAATACGTAATAACACCCCTAGGAATGTGTGATCTCGGCTTATATTGGGAGATTAGACAGTACTTAATACAAAATCAAATACTAGATACAGTAAATATTTCTGAAAATCTTAAAAATCGGCTAAATTTAAGTAGGTCATATAAATTATATACAGATCTTAACCTAAGTTTGCGTAATTATCAGGTTGATGTCGTTAAAAAGGCAGTAGATAACGGGTGGGGAACCTGCATATTAGGTACAGGAGCTGGTAAAACGTTAATAACCGCAGCAATAATAGAGAATTACTATAGAAATTGTAATAATAAAGAAACTTTTAAATGTTTAATGATAGTACCAGACTTGGCTCTTGTATCACAAACATATAATGAGTTTAAATTATACGGTATAAGCTATAGTATGACTTACTGGACAGGTTCTAATGTGCCTGATACAAATTGTAATATTGTTATATGTAATATGAGCATACTTCTATCACAATTTGCAAATAATGACTGGGTAAAGTATGTTGATTTACTAATTGTTGATGAGGTTCATCGTATTAAACCTGATAATAAGATAAGCAAGGTGATTAATAAGATTAAAACACCTAATCGCTTTGGCTTTACTGGTACCTTACCGCCCTGCAAGTTTAATAGTTGGTATATAACAGGTAAATTTGGTCCAGTTCTATATGAAAAGAGTAGTTACGAGCTCAGACAGGAAAAATACCTAACGAATGTGGAAGTTAAGATGTTGCAATTGGACCATGGATCACAGAAGATACCTACATTAACACAAAATAAGTATAGAAATGAGCTTGAATTTTTAGCAGATAGTATTCGTCGTAATGAAGTAATATCAAAGTTATGCGTTGGTATAGACAACAACATCCTCATACTAGTTAATCATATCAAGCACGGTGAAAATATATATAATTTGTTGCAAACTACGTGTAAAGAAAAGCAAATCTACTTTATACGTGGTAGTGTATGTGTAGATGAGAGAGAAAAGATAAAACAAATTATGGAAAATAGTAAAAATATTGTATGCGTTGCAATTAGTGCTATTTTTTCTACAGGTGTAAATATTAAGAATATACACACTATTATATTTGCAGCTGGAGGTAAGTCTTTTATTAGAACCGTACAATCAATAGGTCGAGGACTAAGACTACACGAAAGTAAGGATAAACTATTAATATTAGATCTATATGATATGTTTTTTTATAGTCAGCAGCACGGTAACATGCGCAAGGAAATTTATAAACAGGAGCAAATTAATTATAGTGTTAAGCCAATAAAAATTGCTTGAAATTTTAAACTAATAGTATATTATAAAGGTATGTCTAAGGCCGACTATTATATAAGTCCGAAAGAATTTAAGGAATCACTACACCGCTTCTATACATCTGATATACTAACAGATGATCTAGCGGAAAATGTTAAAAAAATTGCTCACGGCTTAAGCTTTAGTAGTAATTTTATTAACTACACCTATAAGGATGACATGATAGGAGATGCTCTTATTAAGATGTACTCAGCGCTATCCCGTAAAAAATATAAATTTGAAACAGAATCTAATCCGTTTGCCTATTTTACAACAATTGCTTTTAATGCCTTCATTAATAGAATTAAAAAGGAAAATCGTCATCACGAAGCAGAAAAAAAATATCGGGAGAAGGTATATTGTGACATTATGTCAGACTCCTCACAGCATAGTGGGTTTATCTACGTTAAGCCGTTAGATGACGAAAATAGTGATGATGAGTATTGATATAAAGACTCCTAAAGTAGGTATCATTTCAGATCTACATCTAGGTATACACTCTAACAGCGCTAGTTGGCATAAGACCGCTATTGAATGGGCGACATGGATTGCAGGTGAGTTCAGGCAAAAAAAAATAAAGGATGTAATATTTTGCGGTGATTGGCACCACAATAGAAGTGAAATATCTGTAAATACCTTACAGGTATCAGCCGATATCTTAGATATATTTCAAGAATTTAACGTAATAGCTATTACAGGTAATCATGATGTATATTACAAATATAGAACTGACGTTAATTCTTTATCTATTTTTAAACACAGGCGAAATGTCACTATATATGATAGTGTTACTACATTAAATGCATTCGGTAAGAGCATATGCCTATGCCCCTGGAATACTGATATTAATAACATACCAAATAGTGATATAGTCATAGGTCATTTTGAAATTGAAACTTTTAAAATGAACTCATACAAGATGTGTGAGGAAGGTATAAAAATAACAGATCTTTTACAAAAAAGTTCATGTATTATTTCAGGTCATTTTCATCTAAGAAGTGAAAAAAAGTATAGTGTCGGTAGTATACTTTATGTAGGTAATCCATTTGAAATGGATTTAGGTGATTTAGGTAATGAGAAAGGTTATTATATACTTGATATTAATAAGCTCAATCTTGAATTTTTTCCTAACACTATATCACCCCGTCATGTAAAGATATCGCTTAAAGAGCTTGCTTTAAGCGAAACAATAACTGAGGATATCCGGCTTCTTATTCATAATAATATAATTAGGTTAAAGATAGACTGTAATATATCAAAAGAAGATCAGAAAATATTGTCTCTTAAATTAAATCAATTAAATCCCTATAGTCTACAATTTGACTACGACATTCAAAGTAAGATGCTTGATGCATCTGCAGAGCGTAATCTTTCCAGTGTTGATATCCAGCAGTCAATAATAGATTTCGTCAAGTTACTAAACACAACGAAATCAGAAAGTGTACTTGAATACACACTAGATCTCTTTAATAGGTGCACATTATGAAAGTAGTAAATTTTAATAAACTCGCTATTCAAAACTTTTTATCAGTTGGGGAGGAACCCGTTGTTATAGAGTTTAAACCAGGTTTGCATATATTAACAGGTAGAAATATTGATAAGCCTGAGAGGAAGAATGCTGTAGGTAAGAGTACTATAGCTGACGGTCTATACTTCGCTATTTTTGGTGAGACATTACGTGAAATTAAAAAAGAACTTATAGTTAATAATATTACAGGTGGTAAGACACACGTAGAACTTGATTTTAATGTTAATTCTCCTCGTGGTAATAACTGTTTTAAGATAATACGTACACTATCACCTACTAAGGTTTACATATATAAAGATGGAGTAGATAAAACGCGTGATAGTTTACAAAATACAACAAAATATATATGTGAGGTGTTGAGTGCATCTCCAGCTATCTTTCAAAACTGTGTTATCATGACTGTAAATAACGCAACTCCATTTATGGCAAAAAGCAAGGTAGATAAACGACGGTTTATTGAGGATATTTTCGGTATGGAGATTTTTGGTCGGATGACAGCTACAGTTAGAGCTGAATATAACGAGATTAAAAGAAATAATGATATTAATGCAGCAAAATATGAAGAAATTAGTACATCACTCTCAAGCTATACAGAGCAGCAACAATATCAAAATAAAAAGCGTATTGACAAGATCGATTTATATACTGAGCGATTTAAAAATAACTTAGGTGAAATTCAGCAGCTTGAGAATGATCTACTAAATGTTCAAGCTAATATATGCTCTGTACATTTAGATAATCAATACGACCAGCTTCAAGCGACAATAGTAACCCTAGAAAATAAAATAGTAGAGGTTCTAGAAAAAAGTACACATTCAAAACTAGAGATTAATTCTAAAAAGGAGCAATATGGCCTAATAGGCACCAGCCTATCTAAGTGTCCGGTATGCTTAAAATCTATAGATGAGCATGATATGACCGTAATAAGCGCAGAAAAATCAACTATAAAGGCTGAAATTATATTATTAGCCTCTAACTACAAAAAATATATAGAAGAAAATACTGCAAACAAGGAACTCCTTGCTAATACTAAAGCTAAAATACAAATTATTAATAAAGAAAAAGCTAATGTACAGCTTGAGCTGCAAAAGCAACAGACTATATCCAATACTATAGCTAAACTTAAGACCTGGCAGCAAGAGTTAACTGTAGATATTAATGAGCTTAATACAGCTAATTCTAATCTTGATGGTACTATTGCCGATATTGAAAAGCGGCAGACACTTGCAAAAATTGTACTTGACGACTCTGCAGAAGTTTTAAATAAACTAGATATAGTTAAATTTATTATATCAGAAGAAGGAGTCAGGTCATATATTGTAAATAAATTACTTGAACTTCTTAATAATAAGCTATTTCTATACTTAGAACAGCTTGATTCTAATTCCTCCTGCTGCTTTAATGAGTTCTTTGAAGAAGAAATAGTAAATGATAAAGGTAAGATATGTTCATATTTTAATTTCTCAGGAGCTGAAAGGAAGGCGATAGATCTTGCATGTCTTTTTGCATTTTCTGACTTACGTCGTATTCAAGGCAACGTTTGTTATAATATCGCTATATATGATGAGCTATTTGATTCATCTTTTGACGAAAGAGGTATAGAACTTGTATCTAATATTTTACAAGAAAGAGTAGAGAGTATCAATGAGTGTAATATTGTTATTTCTCATAGAAAAGAATCATATAAGTTTGCTACAGGTGACATTATAATGCTAGAAAAGGAAAATGGTATAACGAAACGTGTGTTTACACACACAAGTTAACTCAACATATATAATATTTTATCTATTGACTTTTTTATAAACTTATATAAATTATGTAGCATGATAAATGTACCATCAAGACCATCTCCAGTAGTATCTCCTTATGTATCTCCTTATGTTGGAATTATAGGTCACGACGCGAATAATATTGTTTCATTACCGGCTCATGAACAACCACCGGAATTATCACTACCTAGATATATAAACTACCTTGCGGACTATTCTGGATGTGGGTTTTGGCGCATCCTGTGGCCAGAATTATACATTAATAGTGAAGGTATAGGTTGTAGTCAATCACAAACTGCTATGATTTTTGACCCACGATGGTATATGGGTGTTAAATGTATTAAGGTGCAGAGGCAGGCGTCTAATGATCAAAAGAGCTTTATATCATATCTTAAATCGATTCAAGCGGAATGTGGATTTAAATTAATATATGAAGTTGATGATGTCGTATTTAGAGAAGATATACCTAATTATAACAAATTTAAATTTGCCTTTGACACGGATGAAATACGTCAAAACTGTATAGATATAATTAATATGTGTGATGAAGTTGTAGTTACGTGTGATTATATGCGTAAATTATATCAAACACGCACTGGTAAGAAAGAAATAACTGTAGTGCCAAACTTTGTACCGTATCATTGGATGGGTCATATCTTTAATAGGCAAATTGTATGGAATAATTATGATAAGCATAAAAAGAAACCACGTGTACTGTATACCGGCTCGGGTGCACATTATGACGTCGATAATAAAAATGGCGGTATAGACGACTTCTCACATGTTCTTGATGCTGTCCGTCAAACAGTTGACAAATATCAGTGGGTATTTGTTGGATCCTTTCCTCCTCCACTACTTCCATTAATACAGCAAGGAAAACTTGAATTTCACCCATGGCAAACACTTAATAAGTATCCACGCTTCATCGCAAGTCTTGAAGCTCAAGTAATGATAGCACCGTTGCAAGATAATTCTTTTAATAACTCTAAATCTGATATTAAATTTATTGAAGCTTGTGTTTTAGGCTTGCCGTGCTTCGTACAGGATATGGAAACATATAAAGATGCACCTGCTGACCTAAAATTTAATACAGGTTCAGAGCTATTAATGAAAATCGAAGCTATTATTAAAAATAGAGCTGCATATTATAGAAATGTAGATTTTTATAGAAGTATTGGTGAGCAGAGATTCCTAGAGCATGATGCTAATATTGGATGCCATATTGAAGCACTCAATACCCCCTATGGTTCACCTGAACGTAAATATCTTAGAAAATATAACCCATAATATATTGATAAGTACTATTAATCGACTATAATAAAGCGTGTACCGTAACGCAATATATAATAGCAAGACTCAATCTGTTAAGCTATTAACCTGGGATACAAATGGAGGTCGTATATCCAGTGATATCTCTTTTAATCCATTTCTTTATCTAGAGTCACCTACTGGTGATAAGACCTCTATCTTTGGAACCAAACTTAAAAAGCGTGTTTTTAATACGCAATATGATCGAACTAAGTTTATAGCTGACTCTGGCAATAAGCGCTTATTTGAAAACTTGCCTACAGCTCAGCAGTTTCTTCTTGAAACTTTTTGGAGAGAGAATGAAACAATTGAATTTTCGCAATATCCACTAAAGACAGTCTTTTTAGATATAGAAACGCATGATCCGCTTAGTTATGACTCTAACCATAAGGTAAAAATTCAGCAAAATGACATCGAGACAACTACGACTGTAGGAGAGCTGTCAAAATTTAGTAAGAGTCATACGGTTTGGGATGAAAAAAAGGAGATATGGGTAAAAATACAAAATTCTGTATATATTACCAAGCGTAAGTATAATAACTTTCCTAATCCTGAAGAAGCAAACCATACAATTAACATTATTACATGTTATGATAACTTCTCCTGTAAGTTCCATACATTTGGGTTAGCGCCTTATACCTGTACAGAAGATAATGTTATTTATCATCACTGTAGGAATGAAAAGGCACTACTTCTTAAATTTCTTGAGTATATTGAGTCTGACTATCCGGATATACTAAGTGGTTGGCATTGTGAGGGTTTTGACTTCCCTTATATTATTAATAGAACCGAAAAAATACTCGGTCAAGAGCATGTAAATAGACTTTCACCAGTAGGTAATGTATATTTTAGACTTATACGTGGTAAATTCGGTCGTGAAGTTAAAAGATACTACATAAGTGGTATCTCCTGTATTGATTATCTTGATATATACAAGCGATTTTGTTTAAATCTTCGTGAATCATATAAACTTAACGAAATAGCAGAAATAGAGCTAGGTGAGCATAAGACTGACTACGGTGATCTTAACATAATTACTCTTGCTGATGTAAATTGGGATCTATTCGTCAAATATAACATTAAGACGTCAATCTACTAATCAAACTAGAGAAAAAACTGCAATATATATTTCTCCTAAGAATGTTGGCCTATGTCGGACTAACCACTCTTGAATCAGCAATGGGTACAATCTCCATTATCAATGGTGCATTAGCTATTAAGGCAAGAAAACGAGGTGAAATTTTATCAACCTTTGTACGATCTGCTGCTGAGGGTAAGAATCCAGGTGCCTATGTAGCTGAGCCGAAAAGAGGTTTTAAAGAAAATGTAGTGTCGTTCGATGCAAACTCACTTTACCCTAATGTAATGATAGCTTTAAATCTTTCACCGGAGACTAAAGTTGGTCGTATAGATAAAACAGGTGATATTATTAATCTTCATCATGTTTCAGGTAAAACCTTCGCTCTTACTACAGATAAGCTTAAACTATTAATTAAAAAAGAGCAATTATCATTAACTAAAGCAGGGTTTTTGTTCTCTCAGAAGAAAAAAGGTATTATACCGGAGTTTCTAGATCATTACTATAGTGAGCGTGTAGTAATTAAGGCTGAATTATTTAAAGTTAAGGAAAGACTCAGTAAGTTAAAGGAATCTGATACAGAATACCGTGCCTTAAAGTTTGAAGTAGAGCGACTTAATACCAAGCAGATGGTTATTAAAATTCTCTGCAATTCTTGTTACGGATATATGGGAAATAAACAAGCCCCTATTGGTGACGACGATATTGCATCATCAGTAACTTTAACTGGTCAAGCTGTCATTAAGCAAGCAGGTAAACTACTACAAAAATACTTAACTACAAACTTTAACATAACCGATGAACATATATTAGAGGAAAGCTGGGTGTATTCTGATACTGATAGTTGTTATTTTTCATTAGAATGTATTAAATCAGCGGTACCTCTAAAGAATGGTGAGGTTATCTCGGATAAGTTTTATGAAACTGTTAATGATCTAGAGAATTATTTAAATGTAGGAATTACTACGTGGGCTAAGAAAGAATTGCTTACTTTAGATAGTAGATTTGTATTCAAGCGTGAGTGTATTGCGGATGTCGCCTTATTTTTACAGAAAAAGAGATATGTTATGCATATTCTTGATGATGAAGGTATTAAGGTTGATAAATTTAAGTATACTGGTGTAGAGGTTGTTCGTACGACTATGCCTAATGCTATTAAGCCGTATGCTAAGAAGATAATTGAGACAATGATGTTAACACAATCTCAGAATACAACGAACAAGGTGTTAAATGAGACGTTTGCAATATTTAAAGGTCTACAGCCGGAAGAAATTGCGTTTGTTATGGGTATAAAGGGTTATGAAAAATACGCTCCGCTGTGTAGAGAGTTTAGCATAGTAAGAGGTATGCCGATACACGTTAAATCTGCATACTATCATAATTTAATTATGCAAAAACTGGGAGGTAGAGCGGATCTTATTTCTTCTGGTGATAAGATACGTTATTTATATGTTGAAAAGCAAAATAAATATGGTATTACGTCTATTGGATTTAAGAATGAATATATAAGCGAGTTTAAGTCAGTGTTTAAGATAGACTACGAACTAATGTTTGAAAAAATTCTTTTTAACTCTATAGAACGCTTTTACGATTCGGTTAAGTGGCGTATAAGAAAGCCAACCGATAATGTTCAGACCGAGTTAAGTGATTTATTTAGCTTTTAATACTTTACTTTTCCATTTTCTTTTGGTCTGTTGTCAAAATGATTAGAATCTAATCTACTATAACCTCCCAGACCTAATTCAGCAATTCCCGCTGCTGTAAAAAATTTAATAAGCACATCTGTAAATTCAACACTTGCTCGTATGGCGAAATCATCCGTATTTTTTAAATATAAAGCTATTAGCAAACTTAACGCACCAAAAATATACAGAGCCACACCTCCACCCTTTGAAGTATTCATAAAATAACCATATATTTTTTTAATTATTTTACCAGCATTACCAAAAACTGATTCTTGTATTGGTTGTGAAAAGTACTCTTTAGCTTGCTGTACTTGGGGTTGATTCATAATTTTATCTAAAGCTTGTACATCTTTATTACTTACTATCTCTTGTAATTCTTTAAACATTTTTGAATCAGCTTCTTGTAATTTTTTAACAAGAAAAGCCCCAGCTTTAATTATCATATCCCCTGCAACACCTTCATGTACCTGCACATAGGCTTGCTCTAATAAAATCCAATCACTTTGCTTTCTCATATAATTATTTATTAATATGTTGCATTTTTAAAGCATATTACTAATTATAGTTAATATGGAATATTTAGATCAACCTGAACACGATAATACACCAAGAGCTCATCCAGCATTCTGGCGTGGTAAACATAACGGAATTACAAGCGTACTTGAAATTATCTCTAATATTATGATGGGAAACGATGATGGCTCTGGTATTAATAATCACACTGGTATTGAGAGTATGAGGCGTGGACTCTTAAATTGGAAATCAGAAGTAGATAAAGCTTTGTCAAAAAAGAAAGTTGAAAATTAATTTTTAATATATAATATATCATATTATGAGTAATATAACAACCATCGTAGATCACATCGGTCGTACTGTTATCGGGATTGAGGTATCCCAGACAGAGACAACACTAACACTTGATAATCCTGTAATTGTACACGTACAGCCAAACCAACAAACCGGTCAACTTCAAGTTCAATCAATTCCATATATTTTTATGGAATTTCTAGCACCTGAATCCCGAACAGCAAATCACTGGACCTTCAACAAAGCCTCTATTGTGCTAACTAGTGTTAAATTAGATAGCAAGATTATTACACAATATCATGGCATTAATTCCCCTGTACCTCAACAAGCTCCACAAGGAGATGCAGAAGTTATCAAACTTTTTGAAGACTGAGAATAAATAAATTTAGCAGACCCTCGATGCCTCTGATTTAAGCACACTTTCGAGGGTGTTTTTTAAACAACACCTCCCACGCCTCTTAATAATGCGCACCAAGAGAGGTTCTTTTTTATATTGATTTTTAAAGTGAATTTTTATTTTTTAAAGTAAAGTATATCCCCCTCTGTAAAAATATGCTTCGTAGTTAATCGGCGACGAATTTTACGAACACCGGTTCGTTTTAGATTGATAATACTAATACCATCCAAACCTGTCAATCTTATGCAGTCAGTTACATTATTAAATTTAAGCTCACCTAAAAATTGAGATATAATAATAAATGGAATACTTCTTGGATCTATATAATCATCTCCCCATATCTCCTGTATTGACTTTCCTTTTCTATAACATACCCAATCACCTTTATACCTCTCCTTCGATGTCTTACCTTTAACAGGATTAACCCAACCTGGTTGCATTTCCTGCATTGTTCTATTTTTCCGACTACCTACTCTACCTGTAACTCTTTGTCTTAATTCATCATCCCAATAAACAGCACTTCCGCAATTTTTATTTAGCCATTTATTATTAGATTTAGATTTAACATATTTAATAACTCTAGACTCCCATAATAAAGCACTTTTAATATTTTTAAAAGTACGTCTTACTTGTATAATATCAGGTTCTCCATACATTAATCTATAGTCTTTAACATATTTAGAAGAAGTAAAATATGATACCCATAGATCATCTGGATGACACCCATATTCGTAAATACAGTTTAGTTTTCTTGAATACCTAACACCGTAATAAAATTTGTTTTGCTTTGACCACCCTATTAAATAGCAATAAGGTGTATAAATAGGTTCATGCTGTTGGTTTAATTTCATAACAATAGAGTAGTTAGGAGGTAGGATTCCGTGAACTACAATTATATTTATGTTGATTTGTATGTTTATTACTATAATATATAGATATGAGTAGATTTGAGGATAAGGATATTGAGAAGGCATTAGACTCTATAGATGAAGTTAACCCATTTGCGACTTACCTGAGTGATAATACCCTAAGTAGAGTTTCAGGTTGGATAGATACGGGAAGCTACGTTCTTAATGCAATTATATCAGGATCCGTATATGGTGGTATACCTAAAGGTAGGGTAGTTATGCTGGCAGGTGAGAGTATGACTGGTAAATCTTTATTTGTACAAAAAATCCTTGCTAGTGCACAAAAGGAAGGTCTTATTCCTGTTATTTTTGACACAGAAAATGCTGTAGACAGCGACGGTGCTGAAAGGCTCGGTCTTGATGTATCCAAAGTCAAATATGTTCCATGTGTTAGTATTGAGCAGACACGGAATGCTCTGTATAAGTTTTTAACTACAGTACAAGAAAAAAAACTACAAGGTAAGTTTATAGTAGCCATCGACTCACTTGGTAATCTTCAATCTGAACTTGAGCATTCACGAATGGGTAAAGAGAGTACGAGTTCAGATATGGGCTCAAAAGCTAGAGCAATGAAGACCCTACTGCAAACATGCACTAACTTAGGATCTGTAACGCAGACTACGATTTTGCTGACAAATCACGTTTATGACGACCCGACAGCAATGTTTCCATCGATTGAAAAAAATATGCCAGGTGGCAAAGCGTGTGTATACCTTCCATCTGTTACAGTTCAACTAGCTCGAAAGCCAGTAAAAGATGACGGAGGTAAGACTACTGATACTACACTTGCTGTAGGTCAAAAAAACTACTCTGGTATTATTATTAGAGCTCTTACTCGTAAGAATCGCTTCATTAAACAGTATCTTGAAGGTGAAATGTTCTTATCATTCTCTACAGGACTTGATCGTTACTATGGGTTACTCGATCTTGCAGTAGGTCACGGTATCGTCATTCAAGGTGGTGCTACATATACTCTAGAGGACGGAACTAAGCTAGGATACTATCGTAACTGGCGCAAAGATACAAAGCTTTGGGAAGAAACTATTATTCCTAAGCTTGAGTTAAAGATTAAAAAGGAGTGGTCATACTCTAACGATGAACATGAAGTACCAGAAGAAGTAATTACAACAGAAGATAATGAATAAAGATAAAAGTATATCAGAAATTTTAACAGACTATGAGAAATCAATCGGTTATGTAGCGCCTAAACCACCAGAAAAGCTTGTTTTGGCATTTTCAGGTGGAATGGATTCAACGTTACTATTACACATCGCTGCTGCAGGTGGCGTAAAAGAGCTCCATACTGTATCCTTTGATTACGGTCAAAGACATAGTAGGGAATTAGAGTGCATGGGTGTTCAATATCAACTTATTAAAGAGAAATATCCTAATGTTATTATTACAAATAAAACATTAGATGTAACATATTTAAAAAATATCTCACCTACTTCATCTCTCACTAATGAAGAGATTGATAACCCTGATATTAGTAAAATCGCAGGTGATGCACAACCTGTATCATATGTACCGTTTAGGAATCAGATGTTTATTACGATCTGCTGTGCTTATGCAGAAAGCCTTAGAGCAGATACAGTATGGTATGGTGCTGCTCAAGTAGACTCTTTAGCCGGTTATTGGGATGGTAGTCAAGAGTTTGTTGATAGTGTAAACAGCTTAGTATCACTTAACAGACAACATAGGATTAACGTGGGAGCTCCACTGCTCTCCATGTCGAAAGCTGATATTGTAAGGCAGGGTGTAGAGCTTGGGGTAAACTTCAAAGACACATGGACATGCTATTCTAATCGTGGAGATGGTTTAGCTGATGCTACTACCCCTTCAAGTAGTTTGAGATTAGCTGGCTTTATTGAGGCTGGATTTAGAGACCCTATTGAGTATCTTCAGCAAGAAAAGCTGAATGAGATTTATGAAGCTAAAGGATGTTACATTCCGTAATTTCTTAACTCAGCCAATTGCTTAGATGTCTTTGGCTTAAATTTGTCTTTAAAGCTCTGCGATTCAACAACGAGCTTTGGAGTATTATATACTTTCTGTTCTGACATATAGTTAAGTACTGATCTTTCTTCAATTGGTGTTTTACCACCTGTATATCTTGGCATTATTATACCCAATCCCTCTAGCTCCTCAATTGTCCAATTACCTACCTGATTTGTTTGATCTTCAGCTTCCTCTTCACCATACATCTCTTCGTCTTCATAACCGTTATTAGATAAATTAGATACAGCTTCTTTGTCCGGACCCATTACTTGAACTACAACATCTATATTTGCCTTACTGTGTATATAGCCCTCTATATCCCTTTCAATTTGGTCAAATGTTTGAGTTGGATTATTTAACTTTACAGCTTTATCTAATCTGTTATCTAATGCAGTATTTTTTGCTACAATTATATCAATAGCACCATTTGTTTCATCGATGTCTATAACATCATCGTTTGATGTTATAGATTTTAGCAACTCTGCTACCTTTGTAACAACAATTTCTGACGTACGCTTTGCAAACTTAATTTCAATTTGATATGCATCTGAAAATTACTCTGAATAGTCATCTATATCTTGACTCAAATCTTGCACTACCTCTCTCGCTATTTCTTCAGGCTCTAGACCCTCATCAGGTAAGTCATAACCACCGCCAGGCATTTGCTTAGCAGCAAAACCAACAAGCATTCTAGCGTTATCAATAACAAAATTATTGACCTCATCTATTGTGGCATCATCTTTAAATAACTTATCATATAGCCCAAATTCTTTTAACTTATTAGTAATATACGTTACAGATGCAGCTTTCCTTTTAAGTATACTAAATTGCTCATTCGTTATTAGATCTAATCTCGACAGTGCAGTAATTTTTACCAAGTTCTTTAAATACGAATTCGCGGGCTTTTTATCCAAAATAGTTGGATGCTTAAGTGATGCAATTATTGGATTTAACACCTTTGTCTCTGGCTTACCTAGCTTAAACTGCTCGTTAAGAAAAGATAGCCTTGAAAGTAGATTACTAAAGGAACTCATGTATAATAATATTTATACAAGATGCAACTAAATTGGGAAGATTTTAATGAAATGTCTTATACAGGCATATGTAACCTGCCAGGTATAGGTAAGAAGGTAGCTGAGCGCATTGTAGCAATGCAGCCTTTCCGTACAAACAATGATCTTTTTAAAATAAAAGGTCTTGGATATAATACTTTAAGAAATTTAGGTATTGAAAAAGTTAAGAAAGAACGCAAATCCTGGTATCTTATGCCTGATGGTATTGAGTATCCAACATACTCTCTAGCCAAAAACAATTTAACCGGTCAAATTGACTTTTTTTGGAGAATGCCAAAAGAGAGGAGAGATTATTTATAATATTATGATTGCTATTCTTATTATTGTTTTTATTATTTTAATACTTTTAAGAGAGGAGTGAGAAGCTTAATTATTTGCGCAATTATAGGATCTAACAATGTATCAAAATTTGAAGTATTATATGAAGGTAATCTACCTCGCGGTAATTTTGCTAGTGGAGTTCTTTGTCTTTACAATGGAAACGAGCAGCAAGTTATTAAAAAGCAAGGTACGCTCGATTTTAACCAAATTCAGTTAGATGAGAGATGTGATTACTATATAGGGCACGTCCAGGCACCTACATCAGCTGCCCGCTACTGGTCATATGATACATCTCACCCCTTTGAATCTCTTTCATGGTCTGTTGTTCACAATGGTGTACTTACTAATTCGAAGAGTTTAGTAGCAGAATTTGTAGATTGGGATGTAAATCCTGTTGATACCGCCGTAATTCCTAACTTACTACAACACTTTACTGAAGAATGTAACGGTGAGTGCTTAGCTCATACTCTTATTAAAAAGGTTCTCGGTAGACTCGAAGGAACCTTTGCGCTGTGTGTAATAGATACAGATACTAATGAAGTTTATATTGCAAGACAGGGATCTATTCTTCATTACAATGACACCGGTGATATCTCTACCCTTGGTGGTGAAGGGTTTAAATTACTACCAGAAGGGGTGATTATGGTACTATCTGAATTTAAAGAGTGGAAGATCGCTGATACATTCGAGACCAAATCGCCATTTTTATTTATATAATCTTATGTCAAAATACAAAACACTATATTTCTCAGCTACAAAAGGCAGCCGAAAAGATACCCTCCTATATAAAAATGTATCAACCTTCAATCAATTTATATATAAAGAAAAAAATACTTCATCACTACCGGAAGTCTATAATCGTGCAATTGATTTAGCTATCGAGGGTAAGAAAGACTACCTCGTACTGTGTCATGATGATGTAATCATTGAATCGGATATTATATATAAAATTCCAAGCTTATTGAATACAGAGTATGATGTTGTTGGTGTGGCTGGAACTACAGAATGTAAATTACAGGAGCCCGCCTTGTGGCATATAATGGGAGGTGGATTTGAAGGTGGTAAACTACACGGTGCTGTTGCTCATGGTACGGAAACACAAAAAAATATGACGGCTTTTGGAACCTATCCAAGACGTGTAGTACTACTCGACGGCGTATTCTTAGCAATTCATCGACGAGTATTTGAAACCGTAAGATTTGATGAAACAAATCCAGCAAAGTTTCACCATTATGATTTAGATTTTAGTTTGCAGTGTCATAAAGCAGGATTTAAATTAGGTGTATCTGATATTATGATTACACACGCTTCCCCAGGTCTAAGAGAATTTACCCCGGAGTTTTTAGAGGGACAAGCGTGGTTTTTAAACAAGTGGAAGGGTAAGCTGTAAGACTGATTATGAGAAGAGTTGGATAAATGATTGATAATAGAAACTTTAATTATAGTATTAGTTTGTGAGTGATTTAGATAATGATTATTTTGAAAAAATTTTATGCTACCGATCTTTAACTGACTCAACGTATCTTGCTTCAATTGTAGACTATATCAAGCCGAAGTATTTTAAATCAAAAAATATTGCTAAGATATTTGAAATTATTAATGATTTCTATACAAGGCGTGAAAAACTTCCTACTCTTACTGAGGTTAAAGCTTACCTTACTACTGATGAGTTTAGAGAATCATTTAAGCAGCTTGTTGAATCATTTAAAGACCTTGACAAGAATATTGACAAGTCAGAATTATATGATAATACGGAGAGATTCATTAAGGAAAAGTCTGTATATTATACTATGCTCGATGTTGCGGGTGATATAGCTAAAGGTACGGTAGATACCTCTGAAATACTTAATAAATTTGAGACATCGTGCAATATTAGTCTTGTAACTGATAGAGGTCTTGATTTATATAGAGATATTGATTTAATTGTTGAAGATCTAACAAGCCTACAGAAAGCTATTCCGAGTACTTGGAGTTGGTTTGATGAGGCATTAAATGGAGGATTTCAAGAGAATGGTCGAGCATTATATGTGTTTGCAGGTGAGACAAATATTGGAAAGTCAATCTTTTTAGGTAATATAGCTACTAATATTGTTAATCAGGGTAAGAATGTGTTATTAATTACTCTTGAGATGTCGGAATTGCTGTATGCTCGTCGTATATGCTCCAACGTTAGTAAGATACCTCTTAAAGAATTAGCAATTAATGCTCAATCGCTGAAGCAAGCAATAAGAGAGCAACAGGAAGAAGGTAAAGGTCATATGTTTATTAAGGAGTTTCCTCCTAGCACAGTCACACCTAACCAACTCAAGGCTTTTATTAAGAAGATTATAGATAAAGGCATTAAGATTGATGCTATTGTGCTTGATTACCTTAACCTACTACACTCCACGGTAGGTAGTAATTCATACGAGAGAATTAAAAACGTAACAGAGCAGGTCCGCGCTATGACCTATATATTTAACTGTCCGATAATTAGCGCTACACAACTAAATCGTCAAGGATTTGGTAGTGATAACCCTGACCTAGCTACTATCTCCGAGAGTGTAGGTTTAGCTGCTACAGCTGATGTTATTGTATCTATCTATCAGAACGCAGAAGATAGAGAATTAGGTATTATTAGACTAGGTATGATGAAGAATAGATATGGTCCAAGAGGCCATACTCAAGCTATGAGAATTGATTATTCTACCCTAACTATTACGCAGTCTGAGGAGGATTTTAGTATAAATGAGTCTGATAGTTCATATAATGCAATACAGGCGCTAAGTAGTTGATTTTACTACTATTTGGTTAAATATTTACTGTGAACGTAGATATTATTAATGATACTAGTGTATCTACCATGGTAGAGTCATATAGAAGCGGTAACCGAGACTTCAACACTCATGAGTTAAGAGATATCAAGTTATACTTATTGAAGTATAAAGATTGTATTGAGCAAGCGACCTTTTATTCAGGTAAAATTAAAACACACAATGTCATCAGCTGCTTTGCTGATAGCTTTTATAAAGAATTAGCTGATTATGGCTTTAAAAAGTATTCAGCCGACATTGTAATTATTGTATCTGTATTAACAAGAGAACTTACAATGTTTTACATTAAAGATAGATGCACTATAGACATTTTAAAGCTTGCCGCTATCTTTTGTGCTGCTAACACTATAACTCATACTACAACATCTGTAACGGGTAAATTTACAGCTAATTTTTTAAATTTTACAAAGATATTAAACATATGTACCTAACACCTATAACGACACCATATCAGAGGACAATAGACTTAGAGAGTGAACACATTCTACTTTCATTTTGTTCTTTCTGTACTTTACTTAAAGGCAAGAAACTATCGTTTCAAAATGTGTTTATTATAGCCCTACAGGATGAAACCTTAAGAAATATACTCAAAGCAATTTTAGGAGTTGAATCTAATTACGAGGTAGTTAAAATATTTTTAGATTATGATCCTACTATTACCAAAAGTAAGTACATAACTAAATATTTGAACAACAATGCTAAATTATGCCTCTAACAGAAGTAGAAAAAAAAATATACAATTCTTTTCTTATCGCTCAACGTACTATTAAGGGGTTACCTTTTAAATTACGTCAAAACTTCGACAAACTCTCAGATGCAGACTACATTGCTCTTAAGAAGCTAAACTTCTTGTTTGCTTCAAACAACGAAGTCAACATGTTAGAGTTTTTTACGGCACCATATAAAGTATATCAAGATGAGACATACTTTGACCTACAGTTCTTTAAAACATCAAAAGCAATAGCGTGCTATACAACATACATACGCAAAAAAGAAACAGCATTACCCGATACTGAAGATACAATCAACGCTTGCAAGAGAAGCTGTACTTTTATTCTTCGATACTGTCGTGCAAATAATATAACCTTAGCGCAATATAAAGTAATCAATTTAGGTAATAATCCAATTGTATTGCAGCACCTACGAGATCACAAGATAAATTTTTATATCCTCCACGGATTAGAATGCAGTAAAACACTTAAGCTAGTAGAGCCTGACCTACTCGACTTCTTTATAAAAGACTTTCACGATATTCTAAATAAAACGCGTCTAATCCTTGCGCAATCACAAAAACTAAAGCACGTTATTAGTGCAGCTCTTAAAATAATAGAAATTCAGCTCTTGCAAAGTCAAACTACCAGCGTATAATAAATAACAAGCCAATAAAATATAAACCAACAAATCAATGAGTACATTCAATACATCTATGTTTCAATCCATAAAAGACGCCCTCGTTAAGACAGAGGGTGAAAATAGCAACTCTACCTTTAATGAAATCATGAAGACTTCACCAGGTCATACCTATACAGTTAGATTGCTGCCGTTCGCTAAAGATCCAAAGAACACATTCTTCCACTATTATAATCACGGTTGGCCATCGTTTGCAACGGGTCAGTACGTACAAGCTCTTTCTCCGATGACGTTCGGTGATCGTGATCCAATCGCTGAAGAGCGATTTAAAATTTTACGGTCAGGCTCAGAAGATGATAAAGAAAAGGTTAAAGTTATTAAGCGTATTGAGAAGTATCTCGTTAATGTCTATGTGGTAGACGATTCGCAGAATCCTGATAATAACGGTAAGGTTAAAATTCTTCGATACGGTAAGCAGCTTCATAAGATTATCATGGAAGCCATCGAAGGTGAAGATGCGGAGGAGTTTGGTCCGCGGATCTTTGATCTTGGTTCTACAGGAGTCAATTTTAAAATTAAGTGTGAAAATCAAGGAGAGTTTCCAACCTATGTATCTTCAAGATTTACATCAGCAGGTAAGCTTAGCTTGAGTGAAGATGAGCAAAAGAAAATCTATGATAATACTTTTGACCTTACAAAGGTCTTTACTCTTAAATCGTACGATGACCTAAAGCAAATGATTGACGAGCATTACTACTGTAGATCAGCAGAAGAAGCTACTGTATCACCAGCTCAGACTTATGTTAAAGCTAGCCCTATTCAGGAAGAAGCTCCACCATTTAAAAAGCCACAATATCAAGATACATCAATTGATGATGAAATCGACGAACTTCTAAAAGATCTATAATTTATGCACATGACAGAAGCAGAAAAGCAAGCGTTTCTTGCATTTGCTGGTACTATGCATGGTTTAGCCAAGCAAACAGATCAAATGGTAATGAGTAACTCTGGCAATATTAACCCAATAAGTGTTGGTATCGAAAAGCAGTTTGGTGAAGTTTTACGTTCAACAACCCGTGAACGCGCAGATGATCAACCTTATATATCTGCTGAATTAGCTACCTCTCCTATACCTAATACACCGGATTTACCTGTATACGATGAAGTTGTTACACCAATTGTACATATGGCTGAAGTACAGCCAGTAGTTGTAAGTGATAAAGTATTGGAGGTATTACAATCAATAAGCTTGAACTTAGCTAATATAGCATCTACACTTGAGACATACAATGGATCAAAGAGAACTAAAGATACAAAAGCGTTCTGAATTTATAAAATTTTTAGACAGTTTATCAAAGGTAAATGAGTCAGCAATTTTAAATATTCATGAAGAAGGTGGGGGCTCTATTTCTTGCTTAGCTTGCTCTGCGGATAATACACTTATTTTATCCGCAGAGCTATCTTCAATCGATACTAACTTTACAGCTACAAATAATATACCAGATGTTAAGAAGCTTATAAGAGTTCTAGATAGTATTAATACGAAGGATATTAAATTAATAGTTAATTCAAATAACTATCAATATGAAGGTAATAGTCTTAAATTTAAATATCATCTATATGAAGATGGACTACTTAGTAAGCCATCTATTAATGTTGAAAAAATTAAAGGGTTTAAGTATAATATTAACTTTCAAATAACGAAAGAGGTTTTACAAAATATTATAAAAGGTAGTACTTTTGCAACAGATACAAATAAATTATATTTGTATACGGACGGTAAGTCTCTTAAAGCAGAGCTTACTGACAGAGCTAGGCATAACACTGATGCACTTTGCCTAGATCTTGGAATTGTAGATTTTGAGCTTTTACCGCTACCTCTAAACTTAGATAATATTAAACTTTTAAATGTGATAAACAATACTATTGATGTAAGTATTAATACTGAGCATGGTATATGTTGCTTTAGTATAGTATCACCTGATATTAAACTTACGTATATAATCACATCACTAACACAATGAGAATACTTAAAAATAAAATCACAACACTATCGTATTTTGTAAAGCGCTTAAAAGACTGCCAGATTAACACCTGGAAAATAAATACGTGTTATGCTAATTCGGACCCTAGAAAGTGGACAATTCTAGTTGATCCAGGTAATGCTTCACTATTTATTACATGTTATGAAAACAAGGATTTTAAGGGTGAAATGATGTTTGAGTTTAATGATGGTGGTCGTTTATATCCACGAAATTACTCACTTAAGACATCGTCAATGGAGGTAATAATTACTAGCTTAATTACACACGGCATATCTCAAATTGAGACTAATGAGCAATCATGATATACCGACAATAGGTAGTGTATACGCTGTACACCATGGTCAATATGCTGGTGAAATGATGTTGTTTGTTAAAACAACATCTACGACTCATAATTTTCTTGCTATACCTACAAAAAAGAACAGGCATGTACCTTTTGAGTCATATGAGCTTGCAAGAAGTAATGATATACTTAAATATGTAGAGACAGTACCAGATGACGTGTTTAAGGTATGTTTAGCGTTGTATGAACAAAATGAATCTGTCGAGGCATAGAATTGCTATTATTAAATTTATAAGGAACTATGATAATATGGGTATATGAGTAAGACTCTCCTAATGGATATGAATAATGCAATACACCGCACTTTTTGGACGGCAAAGAATGTTGCAGGTACTGAAAATCAAGCTAAACTAGATAGTTTTCATATTTACTTTACACTCAATGCAATTAAAAGCTACGTTAATACTTATAAACCAGATAAAATCATCGCATGTTGGGATGAAAAGCCGGATTATCAACGTAATACGCGTAAAGATCTTTTAACAGATTATAAGGGTAACAGGTCTAGTGATGAGTCGCCGCATAAAAATAATGAAACGATTAAAGAATTTCTTTATACCTTAGGTATACAGTCTATCTTTCCACGTAGTTTAGAAGCTGATGATGTTATTGCATACTTATCTGAGTCGCTTGAAGGCTCTAAGATAATTGTATCTGCTGATAAGGACTTCTTGCAGTTGGTTAATGCTAAGGTAGCTGTTTACGATCCAATACGTAAAACAGAAGTAAATCAAGATAACTTTACTACACTTGTAGGTTATGATCAAGCTAATTTCATGACTATTAAGTGTCTTACGGGTGATAAATCTGATAATGTATCGGGTATTCCTAAATTCGGTAAGGTTAGAGTACAACAGTACCTGAACGGCAATATTAAACTCACGACAGAAGAGCAGTTAATATTTACACGCAATTTGGAGATATTTCGCTTAGATAGATATAGATCTATTGACAACCGTGATGAATTAATGTATTATCAGAATCAAATGCCAGCTGTTTTGAGTTGCGTGCCTAACTTTCAACAGTTTATTGAATTATGCCAAGAGCATGATATTAATTCTATTCTTAATAAGAGAGAAGACTGGTATAACTTGTTTTTTGTAAAAAGTCGTCTATTATCAATGTTTGTATGATTAGTTTACCAGAAGATTATATTGTAGAAAAATTCTTTCAATATTCACACCGACCTAAGCGTAATAAGTTTAATAATACTTACCAAGCAAGTTGTGTTATTTGTAGAGAGGGTAGCGGTTCTTCATTTGGCAACAAAAAGCGTTGTTATTATATTCCAAAAAATGACAATATCTTTTGTCATAATTGTGGTTGGTCTGGAAAGCCTTATACGTGGATTAAGGAAGTATCGGGTAAGACTGATACAGAAATTATTGCAGAAGTTGAGAATTATACTGGTGAACGTGAGATTTTGCCTATTATTGATGAGCCTCTAGTAAGGCCTAAGACAGAAACCCTACCTAAAGACTCTATTAACTTGAGTGACAGTCAGCAGCTTAAGTTTTACAGTACAAATCCCGTTGTATCCGCTTGTTTAGCATTAATTCACGGTAGACGTCTAGATACAGCGGTGAACCGCCCTGACAACCTCTATCTATCACTTACAGATCCTGTTCATAAAAATCGGTTAGTGTTACCTTTTAAAAGTGAACAGGGTAACATTGAATTCTACCAATCTAGAACAATAATACCTAGTGATAATAAGACGCGACCAAAATATGTTTCGAGAATTAATGCTGAAAAGACTCTCTTTAATATAGATAAGGTTACTAGTGATAGTAAGAGTGTTTTTATCTTTGAAGGTCCTATTAATGCGTTTTTTACAAAAAATAGTGTTGCAGTAGCTGGAATTACAGAAAGAGGTAACGCGACGTTTACTGAAAGGCAGCAAAAACAAGTTGATACAACACTAAGGTGGATGGATCGTATATGGGTACTTGATAGTCAGTGGATTGATAATGCTTCACTTAAGAAATCAGAGACATTACTACTAAACGGTGAGAATGTGTTTATATGGCCTGAAAAAATCGGTAAGCGATTTAAAGACTTTAACGATATCGCCATATATTGTAAGGTAGACGAAATATCAGCAGAATTTATACAAAAAAACACCTTCAATTCTCTTGAAGGGGTTATTAAGCTTTCAGAGATTAAAAAATTTAGACTCCTGCAAGTTCAGGCTTAGTCTTTGAGCTTATAGCGGACTCTAGCAGGGTGCTAAGAGCACTAATTTCCTTTGCAGCTCTTTCTATTAGACTACACGCTTTCTCACCAAGAGCCTCGCTTAATATTGTTTTTTCCGGTGCATTAGATATTACTGATAGTATAGACGCGCCATCCGAGGCATTAAGAAACTTATAAATTTCTCTTACTTCAGCAAACCAACCTTCTATTTGCTTTACATACTCGGCATGCTGTTGTGCAGTAACTTGAGCAGCAGCAGCAAGGTGTTGAGACGCAGCATCTGTATTGCCATTAGTAGGACTAACATCAAACTTACCAGGATCCGTGCCTTGATCAAGTGACTGTTCCATCGCTTGACGGTCCATATCTTGCTCACTTAAAACTCTCAAAAATCTTGATTCAAACTTCGTCATAAATATATTTATGCCAATGCATAAATATTTATAATGCCAATCGCAACTAATCCTTATAGTGTAGGTATAGCTCCTAATCCAATTAACAATCTTAACACTCAAAGTCAAATTCAAAAATTCAAGGATGAAAAAGCAACACATATTGCTCCTCAAGTATTACCCTTCGACTTTGATAAGTCGCAAGAATTAATTAGTATACTCTATAAAAATCTCTTAGATATTAGGAATATGGTTCTTGCAGCAGAAAAAAATCCACAGGTGAAAACAAGACTTACAAGACCAATTTTAAATGTTATTGATAATATTGGTAATGAAATTTTACAAGATATCCCAGAATTGCTTGATAAATTACAATTATCACATACAATGAGGTATGAATAAAAAAATACTATTATCCCTAGTACTAATATTGATAGTAAGTACTTCCATAGGGTTTATTTTACAACATATAATAGGATTCTGGCAGGGATTCGCAGCTGCAATCACCACTCATTTTTTAGTTATTATTTTCAATATATCTAAAATAAAGCAAGATCATCATAACGATGATGATGTAGCGCAAGCAGCATTTAACAATCTTCTACAGACGCAGGTTATAAAGACGACTTGTCCGTGTGGCCAAGTAACATCAGAAATACCAGTACTAATTAATTCAGATAATGTTGTGCTGTGTACAAAGTGTAACAGTAAGTTTCGCATCAATATTACCTTCGATACCGTCTTGTTAACTGAGCCGTTAAATCTTGAGAATGCTTTTGATGTTCTTAAGAAGAAGGGAACTATGATATAATAAGATATAATGAGAACGTTTAAATTTAAACTTAAGAATGGTAATAATGTTGATATGGGTATTGATGAGTTAACACGCTGGGTGTGTTTGCTTGAAGGTGTTGAGCAGGTTTCAAATAAATGTGACGAGCTAGGATACGGTAAAGATAATATAGAGTGGGTTAAGCCACTTGCGTTTCAAAAGTACATTGACGAACGCTTTCATTCAATGAAGCATGACTTAACTGTAGAAGCGCTGATGGGCAATATTTAACTGATACTGTCGCTGTTTATCCCCACGTATAATTATATGTGAGAGATAATTTATTTGAAGTAGCTATACCTGCACATGCAGCTACTTCGTTATAAATTATAATAGGAAAAGCGAAGCGAGTTATATAGAACCAATTAGACGGTATGTCAATTTCACCGTCACTAACAAGGTATGCATTATTAATAAAGTTTATTGCTACACTATCTGCACGACTCGTTATATTACTATACCTTGTACTAACACTATATGTTCTACCTTCGTTATGACCTCTAGAGATCTCTATAGGGTTAATAATAGATTTTTGGTTACTTGAATTAATTGCGAAAGTAAATACATCACCGGGGTATTTATCACCAAATAGCGGCAGAGCTGATTTATCTATAATACTATTTGCTGTGTTAGCAAGTACGAGTTTATTATTATTATAGTAAGCTCGGTTATGTGGTATGTTATAGGTAGCTGATGTTGTAGGTACTGTGAAGGATGAAGTTCCTGTACTCACTGTAAGTAATTTAGTATCTACGGTTGACTCCCAGTTCACCTTTAATCTATATTGAAAATTAATATGTTGACCCTTCTTCACCTGGTATGACTCAGTAAACACATTACGCGCGAAAGCAACACCTGCTTGCTTCCGTTTTACTGCAAACTCACTCACAGTTATATCATACGGCGCTTTAATCGACGTATAGTAAGCGTGATAAACTCTCGAAGTGGTGCTATCTATAAAGGTATCCCTGAAGTCATTATAGATATTAGTAAAAGGTAGTATCGAGCTTACTACACCCGATAGACCATAACCCGAAGACCCACCAAGAGTTGAGTTACTTCCTAAATCTAGTAGACTCATAATTTCTAAAAATGTATATGAGTATAATTCCGCCAAGCCTCCTGATAAGATTGTATTATTACACCAGTTAGAGTCGTAATCTATACAATCATCAGACTGTATAGATATTTTATACTGTCCGTGTAGGCTAATTTTTATGTCTGTAGATTGATTTATCATGAGATGTAATTATACGAATCTTACGGCTACGGTATAGGTACTGGGCAACCCATTGTAAAAGTCCATTCCGTACCGTCTAGCGGTGCATCAACTGTAACTAAAGCAGTTGAAGGTAGCGCCGATATTTTATTGAAAGATGTACTGCCTTGACCATCCCCGACTATATGGGGATCCGGCGGACTTTCTTCGTAGGGGTAACCTACATAGCCTGTATCAATAACCACATCATTATTCCACTTAACTCGAAACCGGTCTTGAATATTATATGCATTATAATCAAACGAGACTCTACCTTTTGTGGTGCCTAAATTAACTAGAACTTCATATGTACCTTTTTCACCACTATATTCAACTACACCACCACAATCAACAATAAACGGTGTAGGTGTTATTACAGGTAGTATCGGAGGCACTATTGGAGGCACTATTATATGTGCGGTAGAAGTTAAAGTTATAACTGTACCACAGGTTGTTGTAAAAATGCTTGTTGGTAGCGTCTTATTAACACTGGTAGAGTTGTTAGCAGCACGTTGATCACCGTTTATTAAGCCAGTAAGAGTCCAGTATGTACACTTATTTTCTTTAAATAGATATAAATTATCACCCCTATACTCAAAGACACCAACTCGTGTCAATACAGTATTTAATGGCTGTACTCCTACGCTTGAAAGGAGAAGCTGATATGTAAAATTATAGCCGTCTATAGAATTAGCAGGTAATGTTATAATTTGAGCTGAATTAAAAGTATTTATGATCGTAGACATACCATCCATCATATTTTCAGTCGATATAGCAGTACTTACTATTTCCGGAGTTTCAGCTTCATCAACATTTTGAGCAGCTGTATTATTACTATTGTATATGCTATCTAAATTCAACACACTACTTGCAGCCGCAATGGTACCAGATACACTACTACCCTCAGTATGAAAATTCTTAATAAAAATATTTCCAACGCGAGTTATACTGTTTGTAAAGATAGGTGTTGCGAAAGACGCACCAACTTTATACTTAGTGTCACTCGTTGAGCCTAAATCCACATCATAAGTAAGTATATTACGAAATACGTCTTCTGGTGTATAGCGGTAATCAATATATAGGGTTCTACCTATATTACCTAATCTAACTCTCATCGTTTTATATCTAAGATCACTCTCTACAATCTTAAATGTTGGATCGAGTTCATTAATAGACACATTAAATTTATATACATTATAATCAAAACTTGACAAAGCTCTAATAGAGACACTATTTAATATTCGATCTGAATCTGCAATACCATTACGAAGTGTCATTCCTGGCTCCAGTATAAAGCTACTAGTTGTACTTAGAGGAAACGAGCCTGTAGTATCAAAGCCTACTGCAATAACACCACCCGAGAGACCTTTATTGAGATAAGTGTAGTTTTGGCCTTGTCCAATTACTCTACCGATACCTGAATAACCAAGATCGATCCCGCCGCTGCCGCCGACGGCATTTACATCCTGCGTTAAAAAAACTGTAAATCCCGCTTCTGTAACTGCATTGCCGCTTATAGCATAGTCAAAAGACCACACAATATCGAACTGAGGGCAGTATGCATATTTTGATACAACATTAATTGCCTTTGGGGTAATACTAAACAAAGGATACTGCATATACATTATTTATATCAACAATCTGCCGAGAAGACACAAGTCATTATATTTTTTGCTTTAAAATAAGTTACGTGTCTAATATAAAAGCCCAGTCTTTTATATTCACGGTATAATATATTAAAATAAATATCCTCTATATTTATAATAATACTTTTTCGCTTCTCATCTACAAGCATATACTCAGTAAACTCTTCACCGAGTGCTATGGCTCTTTCTGAGGCAGTCACACATATATTTATTCACTTAACTGCTTTATAATCTCTAGTATTTTCTTATGAGTTGACGTCAACTGAGCGCACGCCGATGTGTCTAGAAAGTTTATTTTATATGCCTCAAGCACCTTCCTAATCATTAAGAAATCTACCTCTTCTAGATCTTCAAATATTATCTCTTTCATATTAATTAGTATATCCTACGACACGCAGTACAACCGATAATTCAGCTAGCTTTGCAAAGTCAACCCTTAGTGCATATGTTAGATACCCGTTGGATGCGGCTGATAAGGGCAGGAATACTTGCGATGTAGTTGAGACTTGACTACTTCCTCCTGTAGCTTCAGGCATTAATATGACATACTCATTTTGACCTACTGACGTTACCCCATGAGCCTCTAGTGAGCTAACGTGTGGTGCTCCTAGTATAAGTGTCTTTGTGTTACCAATAGAGGGTCCTAACTTAGATGCACGAGCTTCTAATATAATATTTTTCGCTGTACTCGGAAGACTAGATGGTAAAGCTGGTGTAGTCGCGACTGCGCTCAAGCCCGCAGCACCCGAGAAAGTCGCAATAGCTGGATAACCTGTTAATGTAGTCTTACAAGAAAAATCATTACCACTACTAAAGTTAATAATTGAAATAGGGGTTTTAAGAAATACTATAGGAGAAAGTGAATTATAAGCAATTGTATTTGTAGCTATTGTTGTTTGGGTACCAGCTTGCTGAGTGTCAGTATTCGTTACTCTACCATATGCATCAACATAAACACCCATGCCCCCTGGTACGACTTGAGATGAAAATACCTCTGGTAGCCCTACGACAGTATGAAAATCTAGCAAGCCAACTTTTACTTCTGTTACATCACTATAATCACTTAGCTTTTGATTTAAAGAGGTAGAACGACGAGCAGTTAATCCTCCACCGATAGTTATTTCTGATGAAATAACATAATCTGACTTATACTTAATAATATAATTAGCTCCTTGTGCGCTTAATGCTGTAGCACTCAAGGTTACAGCTGTACCAGAAAAAGACTTGAATATAGTAGATCCTGCAGCATTAAGCGCAGTTCCATATAAGGTCTTGTTAATATAATTTGGAACCTTAAATGTCATACCCACCGTACCGCCGTACTTATAACCTATGACACTACATAAGCTGTTATAAGGAGTCGCTATGTTATAAGAAGAACCATCACACAGTAGCCAGCCTGCAGGTAAAATATCCGAACTAAACGGCATAACAGAACCTACGGGTATTTGACCTGCCGTACTTGAAACAAAGAGTGACGGTTCAGATACAAAATCACGCCAACTTAAATTACTATTACCATCAGTACTTAAAAATGATTGTGGTGGTCCGCTGTTTATAGGGAGGTTATAGCCTATACCATTAATTTGAATAGGACTAGGTATAGATTTAAGTCCTAATTTGCCAGCAGTATCAATAAACAGTGTATCTAATATAGCGTTAGTTGAAAAATTACCCGCAGATAGTTGACCTACCGTTATCTTGTTTAAGTTACTTATTTGTATGGAGTTGTTACCGGGCGCGTATGTACCGCCAATAACGCGCCAATTTGCTATATCTTTTTCCTTTGAATCCGCTACACCGCCTGTTCCAGTGTATACATATAACTTAAGATCATCCTCATCAAAAGCATAGTCACCTACGATTATATCAGATAAACCAGTAACATCGTTAACTGATCCTCTAAATTTATTACCAATTAAATTACCGCCAGGTGTAGAGCCATCACCAATATAGAGACGTTGTGAGTCTGTAGTATATCCTAATTCCCCCTCACTGAGAATAACACTCTGCCTATCAAGATTAGTACCACGACGAACTAATAGCTTCAGTAATGTATTTTCATAAATTTCTATTTTGTTTTCAGACATATTCTTTATATATTGTAGTTATGCTTAAAAACAGGTAATGCAAGCTTGCCCATTTGTGTATCAATTAAGATAAAGCCTGCTGACGTGAGTATACCTGTCGCAGTTGTACCAGATGGATTAGTAGATACTGTTGTAACTAGCGTTTGATTAGTAAATATTGTTTGATCTATATGCCCGTTATAAGCAGCGGTAACTCCAGAACTGACCCCCAACACTATTGTAGGTGTAGCACTTGTGATCTGACCGAACGCGTTATATACTATATTAGAGAATTTTGCTGTACCACTTGATTGTAAAATCGGTTTAAGTTCAAGCGTCTGATTACCCACGTTAAGTTGAAAGTTACTATCACTTATACCTTTAATTTTTGTGCTTAGCTTATTACTTACAACCTCAAGTCCTGCACCTGCAATCGAACTAAGTGTATATGATGGTATACCGGATAATACTAAAAGATTACTGTTAAACCTAAACTGATCAGGTTCTACAGCTAGTTCATATTTACCGTCTGCATCACTCTGAATACCTCGACCAAAGGTACTAGCTGCAACATGTCGTTGATCGATCTGATTTACAGATAATTTACCTGTAGCAGTAACCGTTATCGTGCTATTGTCAACATTTGCAGATAAGCCTAACGTAGGGTGTACGAGAATACCACCAGATAAGTATGCTGCAGCTCTGTTAAATTTATTGCCTGTTATACCGTTATCCTTAATGGCTAGTTTACTACCACTTAAACTAATTGTAGAATTATCAGCCTGAGTACCTATATATACCCAATCGGATGCAGCAGTATTACTAGAGCCGGTTAGTTGATACAACAAGCTGCCCCTTAGTACAATATCTCCATTTACAGCAGATGTGATAGTTGATAGATTTGCTTCAGTAGGTTGATGTGCCTTACTGCCAATAGCGATGCCTCCAGTGGTACTACCATCACCTACAAATACACGCTTATAATCAATTGTATATCCGAGTTCGCCTTGCTCTAAAATAACTGATTTACGCTGAACATCAGTACCCCTCCTTATTTTTAGCTTTATAATTTTGATATCAGGCATATTATTTTATTATTATGAAGTTCTCTGCCAAACAGTTACACCGAAACCAGGTGGTGCCGTTAAAGCCCAATCGGTGCTACCGTTATTGCTATTCTTTGGACCTGTAGTACCGGTTCCATATGTGGAGCCGATCGTGTTCCAATTTGGTCGGTCCGAATCTCCTGCAACCCACCTACCACCAATATTTTCACCAAAATCTCCTATATATATAGGATACCAGTCATCATTTCCAGCCGCATTGAATCCCCCTGTTCCATGTCTATGGTATGGAAGAGAGAAAGTAAAAGATTGAGTATAATATCCAGCAACACCCCCATGCTCATAAAATGAAGGAGTACCACGTGAATCGTAACCCGTACCGGTACCCACAAGAAAGCGGCCTTGTGAAATCTGAACCCAAGTTGTACCAGGTAAGTAACCGGTAGGGCTTGCACCTGTCATATTTAATATTACACTACCTACAGGATATATTAAATTTATAATGTCAATAGGGTTTGTTACATTTAAGGTTGTACAATTTAATCGTCCTGATACAGTTGCTCCTTGACCATCTCTACCAACAGCAAAAGATGATTGATTGCCAGCGCCATCATAGACGAACTGTAAACCAGTCTGTGGAATAGCCGCTCCATTAGAGTGTAATACTCCAGTATAGGTAACATTAATCTTAGTGTTGGTTAAGGATGACATTTAATATATTTATACCGGCTATTCTATTATCAATACATTACTTGGATACCCCTGACCAACATTAAAGACAGGCGATACATCGTCACCTCTATCAGCTTTTGTAAGCTCAATTAAATTTTCCTGCAACATATATATCTGTGTAATAACACGATTGAACACACCAAGCGTATTTTTTTCATTATCGTGTATGAAAAAATCTTCTATATCACCATCGATAAAATTAGACATATCGATATTATAATTATAATCAGTATATATAAACGCATTACTTGCATCATACTTACCGGTAAATCTACCTACGATATTATTCTTTAGACTTATAATATCTCTAGATACCTTATGAAATTCCTTGTTAATTGTACTACCTTGTACATACTCGTCTGAGTCGAGATTGAATGTCGATCCATAATTTGCTATATCATTATACTTTAACACCGAATTATACTCGTTACTTTCATTAAAAAAGTAAATCTTACCTTTCGTTATAAATATCAGTTTATCCGTATTATCTGACTGAGGTAGTATACTAAAACTCTTAAACGAGTCATTAAACAATGTTGATATATAAGTGTCTGCAAATACGCTAGAAAGCTGTTGAGTGTAAGCTATACTCGATAGTCTTACCGTTCCAGTTGATACTGTTGTAGTTACTGTAGTGTTTACGTTACTTGATAGGGCTATACTAGATACCGTGGTGTATATAGTCACAGGCGTATCAACATATATTGTCTCAGTTATATAATTATCAGTTGATATAGTCGTAATCTGACCCGTATTCCATAGAAACTCACTACTCTTATAATCTATATTTATATAGTTCCATATATCATTCGTTGTACTTGAAGATGTTTGAATCAACCGTTGCACTTCAAATGGTATCGCAACATATGCTATAGTACTTGAAAGACTTGTTACAACCGATGACACAGTTTGAATAGTACTAGTAGCAGCTCCTACACTTACGTTATTGGTTGATGTAACGTCTTCGAAGTAAGTAACTTCTGTTGCAACCTCAAAAATTGGTGCACCTTCTTCTGATACCCGAGTGTTTGTATAGAGCTTAGAGCTATCAAATTTACCTAATAGCTGGTCAGGTCGATTTACAAGCAATTTATAAATATTAAAATTAGTCGCAATATAAAAATAATTACTATCACTATACGCAAATCGCATACTGTTAATAACCTCATTTATTGTTAATAAAATACTAAGCTCATACGTATCAGCTAGTGTTAAATTATCATTATAAACGTACAGCTTATATTTATTAAATTTTGTTTTAGTGCAGACATACAATCTATCAGTTAACTTATCAATTTCTAATGCCTGTATAGCTTCCTGCTTAAATGATATGCTGCGTATAACTGCTTTAAAGTTAAAGTTAATATCATATACTTTAATTGCAAGCTCCCCTGAACTATATATAGCTAGTAGCTTAGATGAAGCTGCTATTAAGGTAGGTTTTTTAACGGCTGACTTATTCCCTTTGACACTATCTGTACTAGTTAGTACATCCTCTAACCTTCTTCTGTGAACAATACTATCAACACCTACATATGTAGTAAGATCATACTTCATCACAGCATTACCCTCTGTATCTGAAACAAACAGCTTATTACCTACAATAGCCATTCCACCTATAGATGTAAACACAAGCTCATTTGTTGTATCACTCGTGTCATAGTAATTTGAAATTTCCTCAACTGTAACAGCGGTATCACTACAACTTATAATTATAAGTTGGTTTTCTGTATAGGCTATAACATTAAATACGTCGTTAGAATCTTTATTACCAAATACATCAAATCCCTTTATATTAGCGAGACCATTAAAGTTGAAAGTACTTGCAAATATCGGTATGTCAGTAAAGCCGTTCAATATATCAAGTTGCTCCCGTCGAGGTGATGCAACACCGGCGTATTTGACAGCAGTCGATGTTGGTATTTGATTACTAGGCACTATACAACGTGAATATACATACAAGTTGTTTAGTTTTATCTTATCCACCCTGACTTGCAATAAATCATAATTTAAGAAGTCGTTAGCCTCAAATAATATATCACTTAGGCTATAAGGTAATGATGTATTATCTGTTATACGTCTATCGATTAAAAACTCTGATAGCTGTAGTAGTGTTGCAAAGTCTGTATTATAGCTTAGCTGATATATCGCAGCTTGACTCTCTACCTGACTGTAGCTAACATCCTTAGATACAAAAGGTACACCATTAATTACCTCAACATATCCAATATAGTTTGAATCAGCTAATTTAAATTGACCTCCACTTGTATAGAAGCGTTTATATTTTGAGTAATCTATCATTTATTAAAATTATTAAATTTTATATCATTTATCTTAACACCTACAGGTAAAATATCTGCTGCTTGACTTAGTATAATGTTTTTAATATTACGTTTGTCAATACTAGTACTTATCATAGAATTATTAATATTGATATCTATATTTTTAGAGGTTGTAGGTGTTGCATACTTAAAGTACCTCTCAATCTCCTCTATATTATTCCGTTGCCCGCAAGGTATAGATAAGACAACATCCTCAATGCGTTTATTCTCTAAAGAAAGCGCCTGTATTTCATGCTCCAGTAATGCTATATTGTATAAACGGAAATTTTTAAAGGATTCACTACTTATTATAAAATAATATCCCGGTTGCTCGAGATACGTAGCTAAAGTATTATTATTTTTAAAGCCTGTAGTTCCGATATATAGGTTTTCATTTATTATCGAGGCTCCACAGTATTTATATGGCTGTATCACTTTATTCTCATAGAAAACTCCATTAATATATAAACTAATATTGCCTTGAATAGCGTCAAAACGATATATAAAATTATGAAAACCTGTATCAAGAGTACCTACAGGTACAGCTATGGATACTGTATCTATATCAGCTGTATTTGATATATTTGTTAACTTAAGTTTAAAGTTAAGGGTATTTTTTTCCTGAATCACGAATCTATTCGAATCGGTCATAGAGAAAAATCTACGATAAGAAGATGTTAGAGGGCTATATATACCACTAATACCTAAATTAGTTGTTACACCTGTAAATAAATTTGATATGTAGAGGGAACCACTATTACTACCTTGCGCACCCGATAACATTAATAAATTTGTCGACTGAGTAGTGCCTTTATATGTATGTTCAAGGACAGTATCTATATGTATATTCTTAAATGTCTCTGTACTTGTTGTAGTGGTACCCGATAATACAAATAATCTATTTAATGTGTATGAATACCAATTCTTATTAGTTATAAAGATAATATTATCATCAACTATATCAAAATCATTAATAACGCTTGAAGAACCGGTATCAAATAATACTCTGGCTTTATTTTGAACTAGATCATAACGCCAAATCTGCTTATTTCCCTGTAGAAAGAAGATCTTAGTATTCGTTTGATACTTTACTATGTCACCTGGTACGCCAAAAATCGTACGATTATATATAATAATACTATTTACGGGTTGAGTAATTGAAGAATATAGAGGTAGAGGTGTTGATTTAGTATATGTTGTATTAAGTGTATGTTTATCAACAACAGCTACATTACCTACTGAATCTAGCAGAAAGTAAATATTATTATCATCAGTAGTGTGGCTTTTATAATTTACAATAGATGTATCTAATACATCACTAATAATTTTTTGTTGTATTTTAGTACCATCTGTACTAACTTTTGTTATAGTACCATCTGTACACACTACAAAGAATCCATCTAACAAGGAATTATGTATGATCGACTTAACATTAGAATTAAACTTAACTCTCTTTATTAAAACATAGTCAGTATTATATATAAGCACTTCTCTATCTTGATACAACGTAATAAGTGGTGTTAGTTGTTCATTATTTACTACAGTAAAGCAATCATAAGAATTTAAGATTGAATGACCTATACTCACCTTATCATCAACGTAGTAATCAAAGGCAACTGTAAATTGTGATGTACTATTAATTGATTCATGAACATCATAGGAACTATATCTAGAACCATCGTAGTTAAGGGAGTTGCTGATATACGGTACCCTTGTATTGTTAGCTGCGGTGAAATAGCAATCAAAATTGTTAATAACTGGTTGTTGCTTGCTAAGTATATCCATAACATTCTGTTTACCGACTCTAAAATATGTATAAATACTACCTGGCTCAAATACCAAGTCGCTTAGCTTATCAAAAACATAGGGTACTACTGACTTAATATTTTCACTAACTGAATCCACCACAATAGGAGACGTTATAATATACATGCTCGATGCAGATAACGCTGCTTGCCTCGAGATTCTATCAGGATAGTAATACCTATCAAGCCACTTATATGTATTATCAACAGAATTATAGCACAGCCACGTACATATAAACTCACCAGAGTTAAATGTAGATTTTGTCAAGCTAGTATTTAGTATTCTGTCCGCGAGTAGTGGAACAGTAGAGCCCATACTACCATTCTGCGTAAACACTGTATCATTGACGTTAAGTTTTTTATATGGATATAGAGATTGTGGTGTTTGAAATTCGGTAGATGTATCGCTTACAGCTATTATATCTCTATCATATAGAATATATGATAGAGAGATGTTACTATCACCATATACTTGATGGTTACCAGTTCTTAGAGTAGTATACTCTCTAAACGTACTTGCCTTACCCATATTAGATGTAACATTTAAGTTTGTTCCCTGTTTAATAAACCCTAACTCAGAGCGATTATTATTAAGCTCTATATAGTTAAGATTAAACGTGTCATTAACCGTATTGTAATTAGTGTGTAGTAAGTACTGATTGCTTAAGTTAGTTGTGACTTTATTTGAGTTTATCTTGAGACTATGTAGTTTAGACACATCATAGCTTATTGAACTGTGTTGTAGTTTAGGTAATAGTGATATATTGTTGTTGTTTACTTTAATTACTGACGTAGTCTTGCAGACATACTTTGATGTATTGTTTATTAAAGTTAGCGATACGCTATCTGATACAATTGTAAGTTGTACAATACATAATACATCATCTGTAGCGTACTGATATAGTTGAAGGTAGCCCTGATCATCTAAGTGAAAAAGAAAGACATCTGTATATAGCTTAACTAAATCATTTGCTGTCCTACCGCTACCTTGATCTATAAATGATGTAATCTCCTTTGTAAATACCGCTGTTGATTCACTTCGTTTAACATTGAGTGCATAATATCCTCTTCTATTATTGTGTAATACTCTTAATAAACTATCATTAATAAATTCTAACTCAAAAAAGTTCCCATCATTCGTAAATTTAACCTCAGGTAGTATACGTAAAGTAGTATTATCGGTATTTCTTACTGGTTGTAAATCAAGTACTCGTATATTGGTAGTTTTTGATAAATTATTAAAAATTAAAGGTGTAGTTATAGTTCTACGTTGGTCTTGTATATTAGATGTATCAATAAAATCACTTATTTTTTTAAAACCTGTAAGATAATGTGAAGTGTAGTTATTAATAGAAGTATCATAGGTACTTTTAAAGGCATCAATAACATTTAACTGTAGTCCTTGCTCATATATATCTAATTTTTGCTTATAGTTATAAAAATTATCGAGATATACAGCTCTTGGTGTAGCTATTGAAGATAGACTGTATACCTCTAATGACATATAATATATTTATACTGTATTTAAGTTTAAGGTAATATACAAGGAAATAACTGCGACGCTGAAGTACTTTCAAGATTCACAAATGAATTATTCTCAATTGTAGGTTGTATCTGAGTGTTAATCGCAACTAGTTCCTTAATATCGTCATAGAAAGAGCCCCAAAATACTGTAACTGGTTGTATAATCCTATACTCCCTACCATCACTATATAGAAAGAGAAAGCTTGTTATAAACTGCTTACCATAGTTAATATTATCAGTATTACTATAAACATGTGACGTTGTTAGGCATATGGATCCTCCAATCTTACCATATCTTAGCTCATTAAATATAGAGTTTTGCCTGTAATTATAGTGAACGGGTCGTTGTAGCTTAACTTTTGCTGATCCATCACCATAGTCTATATCGATATACAATACCTTAGATGTATCCTCCTTTATACCGGTTAATACTGTATTAATAGTAGTAGTACCTTTAATCAACAGAGGCTCCATGGTTTGAACTGAATTCTGCAGATTTAAATCATAATATATATTTATTGTATTCATAGAGATATTACCCCTGATGTTCTAGTTATGTTACCGTTTATAGAATTTATGTCGACAAACTCTCGTGAACTATTAAAGTCGTTAGTAAAGTTTGTCGTATTAATCATCTTATTCTGCTTAAAGAATCGATTCTTGATTAGTCTAACTGAAGTAGTTCCAACCTCAAAATCTATATCGAATAAATATACCATGTTATTATTATCAGTACATGTATATGTCAGCTTATATATGTTATTAAAATAATTAAACGTTATTACAGGCTTATTTATCTTAACAATAACAACGTCAAAAGTACTAGTAAAGTAACTAGCAATGTTAAATACTGCAATGGTATCCTCATTAAGATTACTCCTTTGTGGGAATATCATACTAATCTCGTTTGTCTTAATTGAATATTGATATATAGTGGGTAGCAGTATTATACTATCGTTTAAGGTGCTGCTATTTAACGTAGAACTCCGTACACTACCTACAGTGCAGAATATAATCATATTATTACGCTCATTAAAGAATCTATTAGAGAACTTATCTCGTATATTTGATTGCTTAGCTACAATTATATTGTTTTTTGTTAACGGTAGTGTAAACTTGTTATCACTATATCTTATTTTTTCAAAAATAAGATGTTGCTCTGTCTCGAAAATCACCGTATCATAGATAACATCAAAATCGCACATATTATCTATAACGTCTCTATAAACACTATTGCTATACTTTGCATCTAAAAATCCAAAAGTTTCAAATATCTGTTGTGACGTAGAGTATTTTTGATTCTTGATAAATAACTTACCGCTTAACTTTTGCTTTATAGCTTGTGCCTTCAGTACATCAGTGTTTAGTACACCGTTGCAGTCGCTTGCGTCGCCTAGCGTTTCTAATTGGGTGACACTACTTTCATTAATATTGTTATATATTGATATCCCTTCCTTATAATTAAAATCATTTACAAGTTCTAAATCTGTATCTGTAAATAATCCACAGTAATATTCCTCTACAAGCGCGCTGCTATAACTATTAAACAGGTCGTATGTAAAGCTAGCTGAAAGTGTAAAAGTTGCACGTGTAATAGGCGTTAAGCTACTAATACCTGCGTCAACTAGTTCCGTATAATAGTAATCAATATTGAGAGGATACGCATTAGAATCAGCACCTGATAAACTATCAACTAAACTCTTGACAGTAGTATAAACAGGATTTACTATCTCACTATTATCTGTAGACTCAATATCTAAAGGAAGACCATCTTCCTGAAGTGTGTCAGAATCATCATTGGCAGCTGTTATCGATACTGAATTTGATACAAAAGAACCACCGTCACGAAATTTAGCAATAACATTACGACTCGGTACGATTAATTCCTCATATGGTGTAAAGCTTCTCAAATTACAATGCAGCGGGAAGTTTGCATATTTAAAGTTAGCCGTAGAGTATGCAGCGTATATGATCTCTTGACAATCTTCTGTAAGAATTGATAGTGTAGGTGACGATTCTGTTGTAATTGGTTGATATGTAACGTCATTTGCGGTATTGGTTCGCACACCTGACCGAAAAGATGAATCTAATTTACCTGTAGTAGAATAGTCAAAATTATAACCTTCATAAAGATCTAAAAACGTATGACCATCAAGCTGTAAATTAAGTATAGTGTTACTATATGCTACGTTCTCATATTGCCTAAACGTATGACCTAACTCCTCCTTAAACAAAGCATACTCATTACCGTATACATCATATTGAAGTTTAGCAATATATCCCTTATTAGATAGGTCACTAAAGTTAAGATTAAGACCTTCCGGGTGAGACGCATTACTCGTTATTAAGTTATTTTTCGCATAATAGGCATTAACGGTTTGCTCATAATTACTAACACTCGGCTGACCGTTGGCTAATCCTGCAGTACTATTGCGAACTGCGTCTTCATAATTATGTATAAAAATAAGTGGGTAATTAGATTGCTTATTAATAGAGACATTACCATATACAGCTGGATCAGGATAAATATACAGCTTATCTTTCTCGATCTTAGTTTCGTCAATTCTATATGTATAGTTATTACTATTTAACTGTATAATTCCTGTCTTATCAGGCTTAAAAAATAAACCTACATCACGCAGTAGCTTAAGTTCATTAGACTGAATAGTAGCAGTGTCTGCTACCTGTAAGTTTGGGATATTAGAGGATGGGTTTTGTGCTTTAATAAATCTACCGGAACATAGAGTATTATTAAAAGTACTTGTATAGTAAAAATCAACACCAATATACTTACTGATTAGTTCACGTTTTAATATATCTTGTTGCCGTAGACTTATACCACAACGTGTAGCCTCACTGGATATTAAGAGAAGGGGATTAGTAGGGTCACACTGCGCGTCTATAGTTGTTGCATAATTAATTGCAATCGGCACCTCTGAAAGAAATATCTCCGACCTAAAAATATCATTAGCGTCAATTGCGGAAAAGAATAAATTAATATCTATAGAGTTAATATTAGCAGAAGACAACTCATCACGTAATGTTGTATTACTAGGTTTATCTCTAGGTATGTCAAAATATTTTGAATGAACATCAACAAACTCTTCAATGTTGATGTTCATATTTGAAAGTATGATAGAAATAGGTGTAGTAGGCTCGTTAATTGATATACTCACCGTTGAGTTAAATATATAGTTATATATTTGCTCAAAAATAGCGCGCTCTACAGAGGTCTGTGTTCCTTTTATCTTAAACCTGTCAATCGAGTACTTAGCGTAGTCTCGTCGCTCCTTGTACATTATAATAATTTGACGTAATTTTTCTACATAAATAGGTATAATTATATCTAGATCTACAGGATCACTAAAGTCAAGAGTAGATAAGAATCTTAATTCCTGTTGCGTTGAATACGTTATAACTACTTCTTTTAGAAAGGATATATAGAGCTCTACTACACTTAAGGTCTTAGTATTATCAAGTGTGCTTTTAACTTCTGACCACTCTTGTAGGTACTTAATATAGAGGTTATTGTATTGATCAGCTGTATAGTCAGCTTCAATATTCTGTAAAAAATTAAAAAAAGACAGTGGAGACGTTACATCAATAGAAGTAGTTGTGGGGTTCGTCGTAATTGAATTACTGACCCTACTCGAACTAAATATAACTTCACTACTCATTATTTATATTTATATGAACAAGGTTTGTTAAGAGTTATCTAAGGTACTAAAAGATACGGTATAACCAGTTCTAACGGGAAGTCTGTCAAGTGACATAGCCGCATCATCAGCTGCAATAATTGCAATATTAATATCTTCCATTACACTTGTATCGAACTCACCTTGAGCGCCAACAATCCTATTCAAGTAAACAGTATCTTTATAAAGCATAAATCCTGGAGTTCCACTATCTCCTTTATATAGACCGTAGACAAATTGTGCAGGTGCAGCTATTAGTGGTGAAGTTATTTCTTGCAGACTATCTCCTAACACTGTATCATCAAACTTATACATATTAAAAATATGACACATATTTTCCTGATATTGTGAAGCAGTTTCTGATGGAGTAGTAAGTGGTAGTGGAGCAAGTGGTCGTGGACCACCACCATCCTGCACTCCTAGTGATCCTTGACTTATTGCAAACTTATATCTAAACCCAGGGTTTGTACCTACAAGCCACGGTAGGTTACGTCCTAGTTCATGATAATTGTTATATATCGGTATAATATGCACACCCCGGTCATATACATTAGTATCTAAAACCGCAACACATAAATCACGACTACCAACTTGTACCTGATGCAACTGTGTCGCATTAACAACGGTGTTATCACCTAACACGAATCGAACTGTAGTAGGTCTCGAGTCATTAAGATTGGGTCCCCAGGTGTTTGCTGCGTGTGGGTGCGCGTGGTTACAGTATAATACATGTCTAGGTGTAATCAATACACCACCATAGTCCTCAGGTCGCTCAGTAGACATTCCTCCCTTATATACTACAGCTCCACTTATCTGTTGTCGGTACTGATGCAACCACATGTTAGCGTTTCTTACATATATACCAGCATCGTGGTCTTTCGTAGAAAATATATTCATATTAAGAGCTCCACCTAACTTATTAGTTGTTAAATCAGGCCAACCTATCGTAGTTTGTAACTCTAGTCCTTGTGTTACAGTGGTGGTCGTTGAAGGCTTTATAAATAAATTTAGCTTTTTGTAAATATGGTTTGCAAGTATATTGGTCATAATACCTGCTGGTTCTGACCACTCTTTATAGCTAATATTACTAATAGAAATATTAGCGCTAATATTACTATCAATAATACTACCTACAACAACACTACTGATAGAAGACTTGTATTCATAAAATATATATACCGTATCAAGTTGCTGACTAATACTCATCTTAGTATCATTTGATAATAACAGTCCCCAACCCCAGGTAGAATTATAATCACGTAACCTATATGTCTTAGCACTAGGAGATATCATAGTAATTCTCGACGCACAAAGAGGTAGGTATGTATTTAGTAGGCTAAATGTCTGACTAGCTTTCTCAAAAGCAACTATATCTTTACCAGCAGTAATAATATAATCCGTGGTAATTCTATTACCTAAATTTTCTCCATATACCTCAGAATTATTATAACCATTTGTATTAAAGTCTAACTTAGGTGCAGTTAGTGTACCCTTTAGCTTATTAAAGTTAATTGACATTATATCAATAAGTCTGCCCATATCACAAGGAAATAAATAATTATCTTTATTATACTTTATTAGCTTATTACCTACTGACTTTAAACTACTATCAATACTCTGAACCGAGCAATAGTCAATCGCGGCGTTATTACTTGTAAAGTTGCTAATTTTTTCATACACCCGTTTACCTAGTGTATTATCTATATTTGAAGATATGTTACCTACTATACTACCAATAAAATTATTCAATAATACAGGTGTATTACGTAGAACAGGTTGAATTGATACATCAACAAATTGTTGATGAGTATCTATAAGTTCTTCATTTTTAGATATACTATAAAAATCACTAGTGTATATATTAAATGTATTTGACTGACCCGATATAACTCTATCAGATAGAGTTATATCGGCCGATATATAAACATCAATTAAAGGCCTAGTAGTTGATACTATAAAATACCCCTGTACAATACCGTGTTGAATCTCACCACTATTATAAATAGTAAACTCTACATTACTAATTGATATTGAGTTCTTAGCTAACTTAATACTAACTGCTCGTTTGCCGAGCTCTGTAGAGTATCCACCCAATACCGCAATATTTACATCGGCCTCTCGTGGCGGTATGAGAATTAAATTGCCGTTAACGTCGACAAGGTCATCCACTATTAAGCTGTTAGTAGATGACTTATTGGTAAAGTTAAGCGCATCTTTAATTTTAATAACAAATCCAATCTTCGTATTGCCAAACTTATTTTTTGTTATGTTATATAAATTAGATGTTGGTCCCTCGTTTGATAGTCCGTTAGCATCTATACTAAGGTAAGAAAGACTGTCATTTTGTTTAATGGTAGTATGTATTCCTATACGTGGAGTATTAATACCTTCTTCCGGACTATACTCAAAAAATAAGTCTACATTACTATACGGTTCATCACTTTTAAAGTATATATCTCTGCTGCCTGAGATTCCGCAGAAGAAAGCATTTGAGTCTTCTGCATCAGTAATTACAATATCACTATTATGTAACTTACAAAAAATTGGTGTTGCGGTAGTCACGAAAGAATCTATCTCAACAAATTCCAACTTGCCAATAGATGATTCATCTAGTGTGTAGAAAGAGGAGTATTGTTTTAGGTGACCATAGGGAGTCTTATCATAATTTAAGTAAAAGAAATTATTGAGTTTATCAATAGATGACGTTGGTACAATCAATTTGTTATCTTGCTCACCTGAAAGTAAGTGGTAAGGTATAGTATTTGTAACCTTAATGGGGGATGTAATGCGTGAAGCTATAAGTTCATATGTATTTGATCCACTCACATATACATTAAGTGAACTCTGTATAAAATCATAAATAGTAACTGCTTGCTGAAAAGTACTTATATAACTAATGCCGGATTTATCATATAAAGCTACTGAGACATAATAGTTACCCGGTTTACTATACGCATGTACACCTGTTATCGACCTGGATATCGTACCATCACCGAAATTCCATGTTAGCTGTGTTCTGGAAATATTAATATCAAAGTCAGCGTCTATGTCAAGTATAAATTTAAACTGTGAAAAGGGTAGTGCATAACCACTAACAGATATACTATTAGAAAAGTTATACGTTCTAAAAGAGGCGTTTATAGTGTTTATATTACTCATCCTCTATGATTATTTTAGTGTGTAAGTTACTAGATTCATATAAGAACGCATACATATACTTCTCAAGTGCATAACTTTGTGATGTAATCGTTATGTCCTCTATATCATATATAGGATTCCAAATAATGAGATGAACGCCTGTAGTTTCGTAGCCAGTATCTACACGTCTAGTTAATACCTTTACAACACCTTCTATATTCAAGATATCGTCGTTTAGTGTTCTGATATTTATATTGCCACCTAATTGCATGCTATTAAAGTGATCCATAAATAGCTTAACTATAATTGACTTTACAGAGGAACTACTCACTCTTATATCTCTATCTATCTTAACTACTAGTACAGTTTTGTCTTTGATATCAACACATATTTCTTCACCCTGCAGCTGTAACCCAAAACTAGCTGCTTTAAATATCGGATCCATATGTACTATATTGTGTGTAATATCCTTTTTAGAGTTACATGCGTTTGTTAGTAATTGCTTCTGAGCTAGATTTAAATAGTTTGGTCGTGTTTCTGCTAGTATAGGCGATATTTTTGGAATGCAAAATAAATAGACACTGTTAAAATTTGATGCTGTTGCAAAATTTACTTGATTTAGTAAGACTCTACAGTTGTCGTTTGGTTTATTAATACCTATACTATAAAAATATTTTAAAAAGGATGATGCGTACTCGTCGTTTGATATAACTTTAGTAGATCTTACAATATTATTATACTGACTTGCAATAAAAAACTCATAGTCTGCTGCAGTAACAAGTCTATTTTGCGAAGACAGCATTTTCGGTACGTTCTCTCTAATCTCGTCTACTGTCTCGGCGGATGTAATAGGTGTAGAGTCGTTACTATTAATAGGTGTTATATGCGATAATACAGTCGCGCTTATATACTGAACATTATATGTATTCAGATCATTAAGAATACTATCTATACTTGGTGAATTATATAAATTAAATTTATAGTTATTTAGAGCGTTAGCATTAATTAGACCCGCTTCACCATCCGATAGAACATAAAAGATCTTAATACTATCGCCAATAGTTAGCGCCTTACCTGTAATATTATTACCGAACTTAAAAGTATAGTTGCTATTTTCATCAATTCGTTTTTCATATACTAAGCTTGTAGGTGACTCCAAAAAGAGTGACGAAACCTCCTGCCACTCATACCACATTTTATTGTTTATATCTTGTACAAACACAGTAAAGCTATTATCTGCAATAAATTTTAAGCTACTGTCGCTATAAGGATTAATAAGAGTAATAACTTCATAATTCTCACCCATACCGGTATATGTAGGTGACTCTAATATAGTGCCTTGCAGTAGAGTGCTGTTATCTATAAAAACAGCCGCATCAAGGTAATTTGTTTTTTCAAAAGTAATATCTTTTATTGTGCTATACTTAATGTTACCAACAGCAATAAAAGAGAAGCGTTTAATTGTGTATGTAGCTAGAGGTACACTAGAATCTGTCTCTAAAGTAATATTAGCAATCGATGTTAATCGGCCTCTTGGCTTGTAGTTTAATAGTGATACTATCTTACTCATGTTTTCATATAGAGTAGCAGTACTAAAATTACTTTCTGATGCAGTCGTTCAAATAAAATAGCAACACATGATACATATACGCTACTACATCAATAAGTGCATTAATATTGGAACCCTCAAAACTCTGATCTTTAAATACATCACTTTCACGTAAGCGATCAATAATAAGACTCTTTAAGGAATCTGCTTCAAAAGTTGCGTATGCGCTCTTAGGTAGGTTATATTCAGTAAAGTTATTAATGCTCATAATAATACGTATCCGCTATTATTTAATATACCATCAAGTGATAGACTATTAATATTAAGAGATGGTATAGATAGTTGAATATTTATGTCATACTGCTGTTCTTCAATATCAGCTATTACTCTTATAAAATCTACTGTGACTCGAGGCTCCTGAGATGTAATTCCATTATATAGATCTGTACCTATAAAAAATCCGCGTGTCTCGGATATAGGCTCAAAGAGGTACATATATAAATTAATACCAAACGTAGGATTTAAGAGCTTTTCACCGGGAGAAGTTGTGAGTATATTCTTAACAGAGTTGAGTACTGATTTAACATCATATAGTGAAGCTAAATCTGCATTATTCTTTAAAGCATAGAGTTCTGGATTGTCAATACTACCTACTAGAATATCCATTGCTAGATCTTTATATAAGAATCCAGAGCTTTTTGCTGTTTGTACTGCTACAGCAGGCTTTACAATATTTAACTTGATTGCCATAATATTTGATATCTTATTATATTTAGAGGAAAATATATAATACGAGCATAAATAGATATATGGCAAAAACGTACTTGTTACTCGTTGAGGATTATATGAAGCGCTTTGAACGGGGTGGTTTTCTTGTAGGTGATATCTTTAAGTTTGATAATAAGTTTAAATCCTCCGACGCTTAT
>Ga0114970_10000024_pt1 | contig 86451 bp, 88 predicted proteins | sample M_140205_XF_Meta_FD_87030 | JGI IMG/M metagenome (GOLD analysis project Ga0114970, IMG submission 87030) | Freshwater microbial communities from Lake Montjoie, Canada to study carbon cycling - M_140205_XF_MetaG | ecosystem: Environmental > Aquatic > Freshwater > Lake | place: Lake Montjoie... | reverse complement strand
TAACAATATAAAAAAATTAAAAATAAAATTAAAAATAAAATTAAAAATAAAATTAAAAATAAAATTAAAAATAAAATTAAAAATAAAATTAAAAATAAAATTAAAAATAAAATTACTTAATAGTTATAGAAGGATTATAAACAGTTGACATATACATATACTCGCTTAAATATTTATTTTTTATATCACTATTTTCTAATCTAAAATAATTATATAAATTATTTAATAAATATGGTTTTGTTTCTAATTCACTTGATTTAGTAATTTTAACAATATAATTACAATTACCAATTGCAATATTTTGATTATTACTAATAATATGGTCACTATGATTGATTAATGCCTGTCTCATGTTCATGTTTGAAATCATATTATATATTATTATAAAATAATTAATTTTGATTTAATATTTTAATTAATTCTTCTTTTTTAATATTGCTTATATTATTTTTTAAGTCTGGATTTTTTTCTAAAACTAACTCTTTAAGTTCTTGAAGTTTTAATCTATTAAAATTAAGTTTTTTAGCTTTATTTACTTGTGTTTCAGTTGTTGCAGCCACTTTTGTCACTACAGCAGCATCAGTCACCTCAGTAACATTAGTCACCTCAGTAACATCAGTTAGATCAGTTACTTCTATCACATCGGGTATATTATTCATTTCAGTCATTTCAGTCATTTCACTCATATCAATAATTCCAGTAATTGCGATAACATCAATAATTTCATTTCTATTATTCTTAACAATATTAATAGGTTTAATAGAAGTATTATCATAATTTTCTAATTGTCCGCATAAAATATTTTTAAAAGCATTAAAATGATCGCTTGACTTTTTTTTTATACTGGCATCATCCTCATTGTCTTCATCCTCATCGTCGTCGTCATCATCATTCTCCTCATCGTCGTCGTCATCATCATTCTCCTCATCGTCGTCATCATCGTCGTCATCGTCGTCATTCTCGTCATCAGCATCGGCGTTTTTTTTAGACATTTTTTTATTAGAGCAACCATCATATTCATCATCAGATACTTCTATTTTATTGATATTAGAAAACTTATTTACTTGTTGTTTTGCTGATTCTAAAGCAATATTTGAATACAAATTACATTTTTGATTTTCTGCAGTAATAATAAAAGATTGTAATATTTTTCCTTGTTCTATAATATTTGTTTCTAGATGTTTAAATCTATTAACGCAATAAAATAATATAACACCAGAAATTAATAAAGTCAATGACAAAGATATTATAAAACTAATACGCCCTAATCCATTCATGTTCATTTAATTAACATTTATATATATTTTTTAAATTATAATTAAACGAATAAATAAATTATAAATTAATCTCGCAAATTATTGTTTTTGCGCCATCTATAATTGTTTTATTGTAATTTAAATCCTCTAAAACTTTAATTCCGCCTTTAATATTTGATATTCCAGAAATTAATTTATAAGTATTTTTATTATTAATAATTTCCATATGTTTATTAACTATATTACTGTTCTTCTCTAATAAATTACATAAAGAAATATAGTGAGTTGTTAATAAAAAATTTAAATTTGTATAGTTGGAAATAAAATTTAAAAAACTGTAAGCGCTTGCGATTGCCTCTGATGGATTAGTACCTGAATATAATTCATCAAATATACAAAAATGTCTATCTTTACCATTTTTATTATTTATTAAGCAATCCAATATTTCTTTACATCTACGAGCTTCTGCTTGAAATAAACTATCTCTTTGAGATGTATCTGGTATATTAAGATAAGAATTAATATATTTATATACATTTATAGTTGCTTTTTTATAACACCCTAATCCTAATTGTTGAGATAATATTATATTAAAAAGTGTAGTTTTTAATATTGTAGTTTTGCCGGCCGCATTAGGTCCAGTAATCAGTATATTCTTATCTAAATAACAATTATTAGTTACCGGAGATTCTTTTATTAATCCAGCAAAAAACGCATTTATAAAAGTAGTTTTATTATTTGTAAATTTACAGAAATTTAATTTTTTATTTTTAATGTGATTTTGTATATTTTCTATATTTAATAAATAATAATGTAAATCTATAGAATAATATAAAGCATTTTGATAGTCTACATTTTCATATAACTCATAAAAACATTTTAATATTTGACCCACTTTAGCAAAATCTGTAATTTTGAATTTGGTAAAATCTATTTTTAACAAATCAGTTTTAAATATAATTAATGTTGTTTTGATAGTATTATTTTTATTTATAAAATTGGAAAATGACTTTTTAGAATATTTATTAATTGTTTCAATGTTATTAATTGAATTGTCTATAAAATAAATTATTTGTTTTAAATAATTTTTAATTTTATAAATACTTTTATAAAATTGGTAACAAGACTTTATATTTTGATAAATACTAAAAAAATAAAATCCAAATGAAAATAATAAAAATAACTTTTGACCCATATCTGCCTTCTTAAATTTTATAATCATTTGTCCTAATATATGATTTTTAAAAATAACAATAAGCGACGCAACATATTTATCAATTGTAATTGATTCTTGTTGTGCTTTAAGAATAAAAAAAGGCAATATTAACATTATTATGGGTATTAATATACTTAAAGCTGGAGATGTTAAATTATATAAAGTTAATCCTTGTAATACTAGAGCAGATTTATTAAAACATTTAAACTTATCTATTTCTATATAATGATATTTTTCATAAAACCCAGTTTCATTTTTTAATTCTAATAAAATTTTTTCTAAATTTTTAATATTATTATAATAATCCTCGCTTGCTTTAGTTTGTTTTTTTTCTTCTTTTTTATAATTTTTTAAAAAATATTGATTATCTTTCAAAAACTTTTTATTTGTTGTATAATATTCACCCCATTTGTTTATTAACTTTGTAGAGGGTCTTTCATCACTTGATAATATATTATTATATAATGAATTATTTGATATATCTAATAACTCTAAATCAGTCTTAATATTGTGTAATAATTTTTCTTTATTTTCTAAATAGTAAATTGGTAATTGAAATATGTCTTTTTCATTTTCATAAATTAATTTTTCTGGTTTTTTTTTATTTTCAATATAGTCTAATAAAAACGAAAACATAATACTATAAAAATATATTATTATGTTTTTAGTATTCCGCATTAATTATTTATTTATAATCTTCTGGTAATTCCATAATATTTGTTTGATAAAATTGTTCAATATCTTTTAACTGCTTATAATCACGTCTTGTTATAAAATTAATGGCAACCCCTTTTCTACCCCATCTTCCGCTTCGCCCAATACGATGTAAATATGAATGGACACATTTTGGAATATCAAAATTTATAACTGTACTTACTTGTTGAATGTCAATTCCTCGTGCTGTAACATTTGATGAAATTAATACACGAAACTTACCACGTCTAAAGTCATCATAATTTGTTTGTCTTGTTGATTTATCTAAATTACTATGAATTAAACATACAGGATAACCATCACTATTCATTGCCTCATATAAATCACTTACTCTGGTAACGCTATTACAATAAATAATACATTGCGCCACCGAAAATGTGCTAAATAAATCTTTTAATGTTTCATATTTCATCGCATCATTTTCTAAATTTACAAAATATTGTTTAATTCCTTCTAATGTTAATTGTTCTGATTTTACAATAATTTTAATTGGATTAGTAACAAACTTGCTAGTTAATTCATTTATTGCAGTCGGCATAGAAGCACTAAATAATGCTTTTTGTATATTTTTAGGTAATAAATCAAAAATGTTATAGACTTGGTCCTTAAATCCACTAGATAACATTTCATCCGCTTCATCTAAAATTAATAATTTAATTGATTCTAGATTAATATGTTTACGCCGTAAAATATCATATATTCTTCCAGGACAACCAATAATTATATGAGGCGAATCTTGTTTTAACGTATTTATATCATTTTCAGTATAAGTTCCTCCAACCAGTAATTGACTTTTAAAATCACTAATATTAATGGCTAATGCATCAACTACATTTTTAATTTGGGATGATAATTCTCTCGTTGGAGACATAATAATTGCTTGCGTACTTTGTATAGTTGTATCTACCAGCTCTATGCTTGATATTGCAAAACAAGCTGTTTTACCTGTTCCAGATTGTGCTTGTGCTATAACATCTTTACCTTTTAATATAGGTAAAATAGATTTTTTTTGAATTGGACTAGGAGACTCAAACCCATACGCATAAATACCTCTTAATAATAAAGGATTTATTGATAAATCCTCCCAAGAGTTAATAGTATAATTAACGGCTTCATCATTTTCAGACATAATAGTAATACTTATATTATATTTAAATTGTGTTTAAATTATTATATTAAAGATATTTAATAATTTAAAAGAGCTAAAGGTCTAACACCAAAATAATTTTACTAAAATTAATAAACCTAAGATTTGCCAAACACTTGTAACTGGTTTAAAAATAGTAGTTACTTTTACTAAAACATTATTCCAAAGAAACTCGCCAATAAGCAATAATATTAATATTGCCAGCAATGTTATAATTAAACTGCCTACTAAATCGGCGATTGGAGAGCTATTTCCTACAACTAATTTACCAACACACGAATGATTACTCATTATATATATTAAAAATATATTAAAAATATATTAAAAATATTAAAATATATAAATATATTTTAATATATAAATATATAAATATATTTAAACATATATTTATAGAATGCGATATACTTTAAACGATTTTGAAAATTATATAAAAAAATATACAATTGAAAAATTATTTCCAGAGACAGATTTAAAGATTAAATTATTAGAAAAAGAGTTAAATATAAAACAAAGTGAAAACAATTATTCAACTAATATAAAAAAAAATAATCTAAATAATCTAAATAATCTAAATAATTTTAAAGCAACAGAATTTATTAAAAAAGAAGGAATTGACGTGCATTTATATCAAATTAGAAAATTATTTAATATGTTAACTGATAAAAATTATAATAAGCATGTTAATACTATTATAGACCAAATAGATTTTGTAGTTAAAAATAATACAGATAATGAAATAACAATTTATTGTAACTTTTGTTATGATAATTTATCATCTAATTTATTATATTCTAATATTTCAGCACAATTATATAAAACTATGATAGAAAAATATTCTAAATTTGAAGAAATTTTAAATTATAATATAAATGATGAAGTAATTAAATTAAAAATAAAAAGAATTGTCTATGTTGATCCTAATAATGATTATGATAAATTTTGTGATAATAATAAATTAAATGAAGCATTAAGAGCAGAGTTTTGTTTTTTTACAAACTTAATGAAACAAAATATCATTAGTTATACTGTTATTAGTAATATAATAATTAAAATATATGAAATAGTCTATAATTATATAGAAGAAAAAAATAAAAAAAATGAACTAGATGAAATTAGTGAAATTTTATATATATTAATTACAAACTCTTTTGCTGTTATTAAAAAAAATGATTTAACAATTTATAACACTATATGTTGTCATATAGAAAAAATTATTAGTATAAAAAAAGAAAATAATTCTGAAATTACTAATAAATGTTTGTTTAAACATATGGATATACAAGACTTAATTAAAAAATAGATAAATAATTATATTCATATATTCATATATATTATAATATATGAATATATATAATTAGTATAATGAATCATTGTGAAACATTATATAAAAATACTGAAATTGATGCAATTTATTTAGATTATTTTTATAAATTAATTAAAACTGCAAATAATGTTGTTAAAAAAATCAAAATAGATATTAGTAGATGCGGTAGTTTAACTTTGCCAAGTTCTCTCTATGTTCCAGTGAATATAATAAATTATATTGAAAAAACTAAAAATATAAGCTATAAAGTAACTGGAATTATTAATTCAAAACATATAGAATTATATTTTATTTGTTATGATAATGAATCTATAAATATTTATAGTTATAGTAAATATGTTTTTTTAATTATATATATTTTAACAATTCAGTTTAAAAACAATTGTTCTAACTTTATAACTATACAAATTTATTTGACTCCTTATTTAAAAATAAATCCCAAACACTCACATATTATATTAGATAAAGATCAGGTGAATACAGGATATTCACAGGTAGGATGTAATAGTAAAACTAATTTAGTTATATATAGAAAAGAAGAATGGGCAAAAGTATTAATCCATGAATTATTCCATAATTTAAATTTAGATTTTGCGTTATTAGAAATACCACAAATAAATAAAATGCTACAAAAACAATTTAATTTAACTATAAAATTTAATGTGAATGAATGTTATGCGGAAATTTGGGGCAGACTATTATTAATTTTTATTAACTCTTATTTTAATTCTTTAAATAGTAATGAATTTGCAATTAACTTTAAAAAAATAATTGTCAAAGAGATATGTTTCTCTCTAGAGCAAACAATTAAAATACAACATAGAATAAATAATGTTAAACATTATAAAGAAAATACAAATGCGTTTGTATATTATATATTAACATCTGGATTAATGCATAATTATGCAAATTTTATAAAATGGTGTGATTTAAATAATAAACATTTGTTTTATTTTAACAAAACAAGCAATAATGCTAATAAATATACACAACTTATTCTCAGTAGTTTAAAAAATAAAAACTATAATCTATTAATAAAATGTTTATATAATAAAAAAAAGACACGCTCTTTAAGAATGACTTTGAATGATTTTAATCCTTGATATTGTTTTTAACTAGTTCTTGAACTTTGTATGCTGGTATTGAGTATTTATTAATCATTTTAATTTCGGCATCATTAAAATCAAAAAAGTTATATAAATCCGAATTGGTTTCTATTTTAAATGAAGAATGAATTAAAGGCAAAAACATAGATATTTTTATATTAAAATTATTGCCGATAACTTTAGTTGAGTCAGCAATATAATGAAATAACGGCGATTGAATTAATTTAATAGTGTTGCCTTCAGGATTTATAATAGCAACAGGCGACTGTGTTAATCCATATTCTCCCTTGATATCATGAAAGACATAATTATAACTACCAATTCCATTTATTATCAATTTAGGAGTGTGATAATATGTATGTTTTTTATTAGACATTACTATCTTAATCCCTTTTTTTGTTATTCCATGAATATTTTTATACAAATGACTATTGTTTTCATCTAATATAATATTCTGAGCATGCATTTCACTATTTAAAATTAAGTCAACCGTTCCATTAGTACATTTATTTTTTATTTTTTCCATTAAATTAATTCCAAAATTAACTATAAAATCATTTGGTTTAATTGACTTGTAATAACAATCACCATTAATATCTATTATTTTAGTTTTACTTAACAAATCATTCTTTGTATTTTTTATTATGATAATATCTGCATTTATCATAACATTCATTAATCTATACATAGTTGAAATGTTATACATTATAATAGTCTCTATTTTTTTTTGGGTAATAATTTCATTTAAATTTATTTTTGTATGTTGTATTTTATGATTAGGTATTCTATATACTGGTGGATGTATAAAAAGTAAATAACCATTTGGTTTGATCCATTTATTGAGAGCCATCATATCAAAAAATACATAAATATTTTTTTGTCCTTTATGTTTAATGCCATCAATATTATATGGTGGATTTCCTAAAACTACATCAAAATATTTTATTCTAAATGTTTCGGATATATCTATTTTTAGAGTATCTCCTTCATGTATATTCAACTTGTATTTTGTGAAATTAAATATTTTTTTATAAAGTAAAATGTTAGAAGCAAGTATTTCAGATGAATATAACATGTTTTCTAGTATATGTTTTTTTCTTTGTTCGCTATTAATTATTACTGATTTTAATCCATCCATTAATTTATAGTAAAGAACAATTAAAAAATTACCAATTCCTAGTGCTGGGTCAAACCATTTTAAGTTTGGATTTGAAAATATACTTATGGTTTCTTCTTTTTTATATGCATCATCTAAACTAGTAAGCATATCTGAGACAGTAGACAAAGGAGTTAATACTTCTCCATATTGTGTTTTTTTTTCAATATTTGGTTTTAATTTGCTAGTTATATATTCGTATAATTTAATTGGTTCATCTATATCAGGAATATTATCAGTTATTGATTCAGACATATTAGTATTATAAATTACTATATTTTATAATATATTACAAATTACAAAATACAAATTAAAATTGAAAAATATCATTTATAATATAGTATAAAAACAAACCACCATAATATGGGCATTCAATATTTAAATACTTATATAAAAAAGAATACAACCTCTGATTCTATTACAAAACTTAGATTTGCTGAACTCTCTAATAAAGTTATTGCGATTGATACAAGTATTTATTTATATAAATTTATTTCAAATAATAGTTTATTAGAAAGTATTTATTTAATGATTACATTATTTAAACAATATAACATTATTCCAATCTTTGTGTTTGATGGTATTCCGCCAAAAGAAAAAGAAACTATTCTTAAAAAAAGACAAAATGACAAATTAATTGCCAAACAAAAATGCGAAGAATTACAAAAACAGTTAATTAATACAACAAGCATCTCTGAACAAAATAATTTAAATGAAACAATTAACAGTCTTAAAAAAAAGTGTATTAAATTAAAAAAAACAGATATTAAAAAAGTACAAGAATTAATTGATGCGTTTGGAGTATATTATATTAATGCATTCGGTGAAGCCGATGAATTGTGTGCCAAACTAGTAATTTCTAAAATAGCATATGCCTGTTTAAGCGAAGATATGGATTTATTTTTATATGGATGTCCTCGGGTTTTACGATATTTGAGTTTAACTAATTCAACTGTTATTATTTATTATTTAGATAAGATATTAGAAGAGTTAAATTTGAATTTTAAAGAGTTTAAAGAGATTTGTGTTATCTCAGGAAGCGATTATATAACAAATAATACTTTTAATTTTTATACTGTATTAAAATATTACAAAGAATATAAAGAATCTAATGATCCACAAGAGTTTTATATGTGGTTATATAATAATCATAATATTGACAAAACAATTGATTTTAAAGAATTATATAATGCTTATTTTATGTATCAAGTTTCGTCAAATAAACTTAAAGTAGATATTAGTGAATTTAATAAAACAATTAATCATGATAAAATTAAAGAAATAATGACACCAGAAGGGTTTATATTTATTGAATAAAATTTATATTTTTGATATTTAAATATTTTCATATTTATATATTTTATAAAATATATAAATATATTTTTCTATTTTATAATAATGGAAAATATTGATTATTTACAAGAGAATAATAAAAAAATAACTAGTATAACTAGTATAAGTAGTATAAGTAGTAAAATTGTTACTAATGTACGAGTTGATTATGAGATTCCAAAAAAAGAGGAATATAATCATTTTTATAAAAAAAAATATACTGTACCATATTTAAAGTTTATTTGTAAAGAATTTAAATTAAAAAAAACAGGAAATAAAATAGAATTGATACAACGAATCTATAATTATTTACGTGAAGCCGCTTGTATTCTTACAATACAAAAAAATGCCAAAAAATATTTAGTAAGTAAATATGTAAAAAGGTTAAAACAACAAATAAACTATAAAAAAAAATGTAAAAACGACACTGATTTTTTTACATTAGAAGAGTTATCTGAAATACCGAACTCTCATTTTTTTGCGTTTGAAGAAAATAATAATATATGGGGTTTCAATATAATTTCTATATATAATTTATTTATAAAAAATAATTCAAAAGATATTTTGAATCCTTATACGCGAGAGAAAATAAATAATAATGTATATGATTCAATCATTTCATTAATTAAATTAAGTAATATATTAGGAATTACAATTAATTTAAATCTTAAAAACAATCCTGATGATATTCAGTTGTCTTTAAAGAAACAAAATGAAAATACTAGCTTAGAATTATTTCAAACAATTAATGAATTTGGACATTATTCACATTATTCTTGGTTTTTAAGTTTAGATAAGACAGCATTAATTCGTTTTGTTAGAGATTTAATTGATATATGGGAATATAGAGCAGAATTAACTTTGTATACTAAATGTAAAATCTGTTTTCCAAGTGGGAATCCATTTAGATATAATCTTAGAGTTTTATGTAATAATAATTTTTATGAATTGCAAAAAAATGTATTATTAATCATTTCTGATTTTATTACAAAAGGTATTACTCCTGAGTTTTGCAGTATGGGAGTATCATATATTTTATGTGCTTTAACATTAGTAAGCTCAGAAGCCGCGGAAGCAATGCCATGGTTCTATAGTTCTGTTATATAATTTATGCGTTTAAAAATATATTATTTTTAATATATTTAACATTATTAACATTAATAATATTAATAATATTATTAATATTAATTTATCATTTAAAATACTTAAAAACGAATTATTAAAATAAAGTATAATGCCAAAAGCAAACCCAACCCCCAAGCCCGCAGTGAATCCAAAGCCTACAAAGCCTACTAAGGCTGTTGTTCCTGATATTCCTGTTGTTCCTGTTGTTCCTGATGTTCCTGTTATTGCTGATAAACAGAGCACCCGTAAGCCTAAAAAGGTAAAAGATGCAGTTGTAATTACAAAACCAGCAGAGCCAATGATTTCAGATGAAGTAGTTAATTGTGTAGTTGACTCTGCCGCTGGTGTTGTTGAACTACCTACATGTGATGTTCAGGTTAGTGAGAACTTTACTAATTTCTTTCACAAGCTTCAAGGTCTTACCGCACTAATTAATACTCTAAAGAGCGAGTTTAGAACACTTGAGAAAAGATCAATTCGCGAACTAAAACTTGCCCAAAAAGTTAATGCCAAAAAGAAGCGTAAGTCAGGCAATCGTTCGCCTAGTGGTTTTGTAAAACCAACTTTAATTTCGGATGAGCTTGCCAATTTTCTTAAAAAGCCATTAGGCTCGGAAATGGCTCGCACCGAAGTAACACGTGAGATTAACACATATATTCGTGCTCATAGTCTTCAGGATAAAACAAATGGCCGCCAGATTAATCCTGATGAACCGCTTTCTGCCCTACTAAAAGTAAAAGAAGATGAGGTGCTTACGTATTTTAATCTTCAGAGATATATGAGCCCTCATTTTGCCAAATCGGGAGTTAAAGTCTAATTATCTATGTAAATTTCATTGCATATGAAAATGGGCGAGTATTTAGAGGTCTGATTGCATATTGTTTAGGTTTATTATTTGAATTGTTTAAATTGTTTAAATTATTTAGATTATTTGAATTATTTGAATTATTTGAATTATTTAAATTGTTATTTAATCCTTGATGTTGATTAATTTTTTTAAATAAAGCTTCTGGAAAGAATAATGTATTTTTTTCAAGAACTTCTAAATCTGTATTTGATATTTTTATATTAGGGATGTTCAACTCATTCAACTCGTTCAACATTTTAATATTAAAATAAAATAATATTAAAATATTATTTTAATATTATTTTAATATTATTTACTAAATATATTTTTTATAAAATTTATGTAACTTCCATATTGGCGTTTTTTTATTTAAAGTCCATAATGAGAAACTATTAACATAATGACGACAATCATGAATTCCTAAAATATATTTTTTTTGTAATGTTTTTTCAAAAACTTCTATCTCTTCTAATGTTTTATTTGTTTCACCCCAAAAAATTGTTATATTTTCTATAGTTTTTGATAATAATAATTTATAAAATTTATCAATAATTATTAATTGATTTGTATTTAATGATTTTTCTTCACAAAAAGGTCGGTAATCATATCTAATAATTTTATTTTCATTCTCATTTTTAAAACTGATTCCAATATGATATAAATTGTAATATTTATTAAATTTTTCTAAATGTAAATTAACAATCACTTTTTTATGTATTAATGGTTGAGAGAACCCAATTTTACTTTCAAATAAAAATAAAAACAAAAACAAAAACATTTGTTTAAACATTATTAATAATAAATATTATTATTTATTATTTATACTACTAAAAATTTTATCAAAGTTTCAACTACGTTTTTACTTATTTTTCTTTTTCCTCCTTCATAATCAATAATAATAGAGCTTAAACACTTGTTATCTTCGCATAACGCATTTGTAAGGTCTTTAATTGTTTTAAATTTAAGCATAAGCGTTTTTGCAACATGTATGCTTACGCCTGGTATTTGTGTTAACATTATTTCATTAATATTATTTGTTGTTATATTAGATTTTTTAGAAGTCTTAATTACATTACTATAAGTAGAAGCAGTTGCTGATGTTTGTGGTTCTAGTTTCTCACTTTCTTCTATTTTAATTTTTTCATAAAAACGAATAATAAATTCTGCCGTTTCTGGTAATCCAGTTGTACGAAGGATTGAAAATCCTTTTTTGTATGACAATGATAAAATAGATGAAAATAACATTTTTTTGGTTGATTCTTGTTCTTTATTCAAAAAACTTATTATGTTTCCTTCAATTATATAATAAATATATTTATTATCTAATTCACTATGAGATAATCTAAAGGATTGTTCTTTATATCTCCCATCTTTAATGCTTGAAATTAAATCAGCTAATGATTTTCGTTCAAAAAGTAATACAACTTCATTGTTGTCATTTTTAATAATAATATCACCAAGCTCTAAGTTTTCTAATGAAATATTATCAATTCTACTTTGTAAAGCAGTTATTAATTCAGTAGGTTCTCTATTATCTATAACTAATTTCATAAATTATAATGTATAGTGCTATATACATTATAATGTTTATATTTCTTTATATATTTATGCACTATTAAATAACAAATATGCTAAATAGAGTCCGAAAAAGTTCTTTGCGAATAAATCTAAAATATTATAACTTATATTTTTAACTTTATAAGACATTACGGAGGCAATACCATATAAACCCCAAATTCCTGAGAAATACCAAAAAGTATTTGCTCCAAGTCTAGTATATTGTGCATAATTTACATAAATTATATAAAACATTATAAAAAATGGAATAAACCCTAAAATGGCAGCAAGATTAAAAGACATTTTTTTAATTTCTGCTAAATAACCAAACATTAACATTAATGCATTCAATAATAACACAATAAATATTGTAGTTAAATTGTCTTTTGTTAGATCATATAAGTTTTTCTGAATTCCATTTGTTTTTTCTTTATTTTTCATAAAATCCAAATACATCATATAAACATATAACATTAATGGAGTGCTTAATATCCAATCATAATATCTGTATATTGTTATGTTTTTTATTTGTGAAAAGTTTTTTACCATCCAGACATAAAAAACAAATTCAATTATTTGAGCAACTGTTTCAAGCCATAAAAGTTGCTTTATAACAGTTAATGAAAAAGGAGTTTTAATAAGTAAAGCATATAACCCAATAAAAAAAGTTATTATTTGTATTATTATAGACCATACGCCGCTCTTATAAATTAAATTTTTCATTTATATAATATAAATATATAATAACATTTACTAAATATATATAAATATATATATTTATATATATTTATATATATTTATATATATTTATATGAGCGATTTTTTTTATAGAGAGGAAGCAGCAACAAATGTATATATTAAAATTTTTGATGATAAAATATTTATAGATCAAGATACCCTTAATTACATAGTTACTATGTTAAATAATATATATTTTAATTACTTAGTATTATTATTTTTAATAAGTTGTACTGGTGGAATGAGTTGTTTATATTTATGTAAAAATAAGAAAAAAAGTAAGGAGTATGTACTAATTAAAGGGCACCCTTAAGGGCTCCCGCCCTTAAACATGAGTCTAAGGAGGCTCTGCCCCTTATTGTAATAAAAGAGCAATATTATGTGTTATCAATTCATTATTACTAGTAATAATGAATTCGTGCAATTTATGAGTAAATAAATATTTTATAATAGTTTGCACTAAAAATAGCATAAATTCATTTATATTTTTTTTTGTAAATACTTTTTCGCATATATAATAATATAAAATGCTAATTATAACAACTTCTTCATCATTGGCATTAAACTGTTGCTTACTGGCATCTAAATAATCTAGCATAACATTATTTACTGTTTTTTCTATATTTTTTTGAGTTTTTGAATATACTATCTTATTTTTTATAGGTGTAATAAATGTGCGGTTTAGTTTAACATGTTGTTTTTCTTGCGCTGCAGTAATTATAGGTAATTTACTTGTAGGATTTTCACTAACAAGTTTTTTTCGATTAACCATTTCAGCAATATTTGCAGGTGCTGACTTTATCCGTTTCATTATTTATACTATAATGTTATTATTATTTTATTATTATATTATAATATTTCAATTTTTATATAGTTTATATAAAATTATATATAAATAGTATAGTATACAGTATAGTTAATGTCTAATCATAATAATATTATTATTCCATTGCTTGAAACGTCATTAAATAATAAGAATAATAAAAATATATCAGCGCTAACTTTTGACACTATAAATAAAGAAAAAGAATTAATTATAAATGAATTAAAGTTATCAAAAAAAAATACAAATGAATTATTAAAAAAATTAAAAGACTATCAATATATTGATGAATATCCACAATTAATAGAAGGAAGATATATTCGTTGGATTAATATAACAAACCCAGACTATATAAAACTTACAAATGGTGGAATTTTATGTGAAATTAAAATAAATGATTCTATTTCATTACTTATGAAGAATAAAAACAATGTTTTTTTTCAAATTAAACTTGATGAATGCTTACTATTTCAAAGATTAACAAATCAAGAAAGAATTATATTATATGCTATTGATTTAATTAATTGATTCATTAAAACAAATTTCTATTTAATGAAGTTGGTAGTTTATGTCCAAATAAAAGCATATATACTAATGCTAAAGCAGCCAATAAAGCACTTCTGGTTTCAGCTTTAACTTGAGTTTGACGTAGAGCATAAAACATAATAAGATACAACACTATACCTATAATTACAGCATGTAAAATCATCGCAATTGCACTTTCCATTTTTGTATATATATATATACATTATAAAAAAGAAAAAAAAAGATTATAATTAACTAATTTGTTAAAATTATTTAAATACTAAGTTATAATTTATAAAGAAAGAAGAATGAGTATATTAAATGAACTATACATGTTAACTCGTGAAAATATGATAAATCATATGACAACTAATCTAAAAAATAATAAAGTAGAAACTAACTTACAAGTTAAAAATAATAATAATCATCATCATAATAATAAAAATAAAAATAAAATAAATGATTTATTATTTTGGACTATTTATAAAATTGTCAATGAAACTGATGACAGTGAATTAGATGAAAAAGCGAATGGATTTGTCCTAGAAAAAGAGTTTAAAATTAAATGTATTGAAGATTTAAGAAAAATTAAATCAAAATTAAAAATATATAAATTATCTTTAAGTGAAGTAGAAAATCAATTGTTAAATGAAAAAACAATTAATCTTACTGCTTTTTTTGCATTGGCGTTATTATTTAATTTAAATATATTTTATGTATGGGATAATAAATATTATGAATTTAATTGTTGTGGAGATGGAAAACAATATATTATAAAGAATGTGAATAATAATATTACAATAGTAGATGAACCTATATTATTTTATAAAGAAAATTATTATGAAGTAGATAATTTTAAAAAACCAATTAAAAGCATAACAAATTACAGTAAAGATGAGTTATTGGCAATTGCAAAAAAATTAAATCTAACATTTTCTAACTCTAAAGTAATTAAAGCAGATATTTATCAACAAATTTTAACTAAATTATAATTAAATATTATAATTAAATATTATAATTAAAATTGATTTATAAATATATATAAAATATATATATAAATGAGTTTTTCTAAAACAAAAGCAACAAACGCAATAAAAGCCACAAAGGCAATTAAAACAATTAAAACTACTAAATCATTAAAAGAACAAACAGCCGAATCAATAGAAAAAGAAATAACCACTGAGTTATTATTAAAAACTTTTTTAGACACAAAAGACCAATTAGGGGTTAATACTAATGCCGAGTTAGAAGTTAGGTTTGGTAATAAAAATACTGAAAAGATAACAAAAAATAGATTTGATTATACAATACAATATTTATTATCTAAAAATTTTAGTTTTGAAAATAGTGGCGTGACATATTTAAATATTTCTGTAGATAATATTCGCATGAATATAACTAATGCAATAAATATACAAAAGTTTTGTAATACAAATCAATTACCTGATGATACAAAATATATAAAAAAAACACAATATCTGATAAATGATAAACCGGCAATTGTGAATTATGATGATTTTAATTTTAGAATCTCTTATTCAAAAGAAACAAATTTAGACGAAAAAGACGAAACAATTAATGCTTTAAAATCAAATTGGATGATTAGTAAAAAAAATTTTAGATTGATTAATCGTTATACATTAATACATCCTGACTATCCTGTGAAAATAGATTTAAGTATTGTTAGAGATGCCTATAATACTAATGTTAGAGATAGTAACATATTTAAAAGTGCGCAAAAATATGAAATAGAGATTGAAATTAGTAATACTATGCAACAACTAGATCAATTAAGTAGTGTAATTTTCAAAATTAGTAAATATATTTTATGTGGTCTGCAAAATACAAATTTTCCGGTATCCTATAATGAATTGAAAAATGTTGGGAAAAAATATCTTGAATTAATCGGTGTTATTGGAAATGAAATTATACCAACAAATTTTATTGGGCCCTCTTCTGTTACTTTACAAATATCTAATATTACAGAACATACTACAAATTCAAATGCAATTAATATTAGACAAAATTATTGTGTTACAGATAAGGCAGACGGAGAGAGAAAATTATTATATATTAATAATAATGGAAAGATTTATTTAATCAATACACAGTGTGCAATAGAGTTTAGTGGTGCCGTTACTAATAGCGAAGAAAGATTTAATACTTTATTAGATGGAGAACATATTAAACATAATAAAAATGGTTCTTTTAGTAATATCTATGCAGCATTTGATATATATTTTTTGAGCGGGATTGATATTCGTGGGTTAGAGTTTAAAGGTAAAAAAACAAAATCTAAAGAAATCAAATACCGATGGGAACTTTTAGAAAACACTCTTAAAAGTTTAAATACTACAATGATAAACAGCGAACAGCCATCTCCTCTTAGAATTCAAATGAAAACATTTTATGATATAACAGAAGAAACATCTATCTTTAAAGCTTGTGAGACTATACAAAAAAATATTGCCGCAGATAATTATGAATACAATACCGATGGTTTAATTTTTACACCAATAAATTATGGAGTAGGATTAAGTGAAACTAATAAAAAAATAAAATCATATAAACATACTTGGGAATTATCATTTAAATGGAAACCCGTAGAGTTTAATACAATTGACTTTTTAGTTACAACAAAGAAAACTGCGAATAAAACAGATTTTATAGGTAATAAATATGACACTGGAACAGACGTTCAAAAATTAGACCAAATAATTCAATATAAAACACTTATATTACGCGTTGGGTATGATGTTAGAAAACATGGATATGCGAATCCTTATCAATATATAATAGATGATAATATACCACTATTATCAAATACTGATAATAATGAATCATTTAAACCAGTGCAATTTATTCCATCTAATCCATATGACCCTAACGCAGGACTAACAAATATAGAATTAAAATTAGATGCAATGAATGAAAAACAAATGTTTACTGAAGAAAATGAAGTAATTGAAGATAATACTATTGTTGAATGTAGGTATGACATGACACAAGAAACTGGTTGGAAATGGATTCCACTAAGAATTAGATATGATAAATCAGCTGAATATAGAGCTGGTTTTAAAACTTATGGCAATGCTTATCATACTGCCCAAGATAATTGGTTTAGTATTCATAATCCTATAACTGTTTCTATGATAACAACCGGAACTAATATTCCAGAAGTTTATGACGAAGATATTTATTATAATGAGTCACCAGAAGAAAAGGGAGAAAAGAAGGCAAAAGGACTGCGCGACTTTCACAATTTGGTTGTTAAAAATCGTTTAATTAATTCAATCTCTAAGATAGGTGATACATTAATTGATTATGCAGTTGGCCGAGGTGGCGATATTCCAAAATGGAATGCTGCAAAACTATCTTTTGTGTTTGGAATTGATTATTCTAGAGATAACATTTTGAATCCGATGAGTGGTGTATGTAGTCGTTATTTAAACTATAAACAAAAGTTTATAGGAGTGCCAGAAGCATTATTTGTTCATGGAAATAGTAATAAAAATATAAAAGACACATCAGCATTTAATACAGAACAAGATAAAATAATAGCACAAGCCGTTTTTGGAATTGGAAAAAAAGAAGGATTACCTAAAGGAGTTATTAAATCTTTTGGAGTTGCAAACGAAGGATTTAATATTAGTTCAATTCAATTTGCGCTTCATTATATGTTTGAAAATATAGACACATTAAACAATTTCTTAATCAATATTTCACAATGTACAAAATTAAACGGTTATTTTATTGGAACTTGTTTTAATGGTAAAAAAATATTTAAATTATTAAATGGCTTAAAAGAAAAAGAAATTTATACGTATTTAAATGAAGAACAAAAATACAAATTATTAGAAATAACAAAACAATATACAAATACTGTATTTAATGATGATATTAGTTCTTTAGGATATGCAATAGATATTTATCAATCTTCTATTAATAAGAATATTCGTGAATATTTAGTAAATTTTGAGTATTTAACAATGCGATTAGAAAATTATGGATTTGTTCCATTAACAAGCGAGGAATTAAAAAAAATAGGATTTAGTAAAAGCGTAGATTCTTTTGAAGTATTATATGATGAAATGCTTACAAATATTAAATCTAAAAAAATAAGTCTTTCTAATATTGGCGAAGCGCAACAAATGTTAAAGTCAGAAAAAGAAATTTCATTTTTAAATAATTATTTTATTTACAAAAAAGTTAGAAATGTAGAAATTAATGATATTAATTTATCATTATCTAATTCTAAACAACAAGATACTGAGTTTCAACAAGAAGTTCAAATATTATCAAAATTTAATGAACCACCACCACTAATGGACGAGTCATCCGCTCCAGTCTCTGCTCTTGATATCCAAGTTGCAGAAGAGCCGGTTGCCGAAGTGCCGGTTGCCGAAGAGCCGGTTGCCGAAGTGCCGGTTGCCGAAGTGCCGGTTGAACAAACTATTAAAATTAAAAAACCATTAAAATTATTAACAAAAAAATAAACTAAAACGAACTATAACTTATTGATTAATGATTTTTTGTTTTTGTGTTTTCTTGTTAGTTTTTTATTAACTTTATATTTTTTTTTAACATATAGAATTAGATTTAAAAATTGTAAATAAGTGTTGGCAATATGTTTAATTTGTTTTGTTGTTAATTTTTTTTGTACTTTATGTTTTCTGGTTCCTCCTTTTTTAATTTCAGGAAGTTTAGCTGAGGCAACTGATTCTGTTGCTGTTTTAATTTTATCTACTAGTTTTACTGCTTTACGAAACTTATCAACAACATCTCTTTTAGTAGTATAACCAATTTTTAATCCGTTTATAACTGCAACAGCAGCAGGTCCATATACAGGAACTACCGCAATTGCATTTGTTGCGTAAGAAAATACACCATTTTCTAGTGTTGTATATATTTTATCATAAATAAGTTTAATTTGATTAAGTAATTCAGGATTAGTGCATAATTCTTTTTTTATCGCACAGTTATTTCCTCCAGTAAAATTATATAATTGTTCTAATACTCTTCTTGTAAACTCTTTTTCTGTTTTTTCACCTCCTGTTAATATATCATATAATAAAGTAAATGTGTCTTTTACAATTGCTTTAATATCTATTTCATTTGCAACGTCTATTCCAGCTTTTTTTATTATGTTAAAAGCAACAACTGGATCATTTGTACCAGCTCCGCCTTTTATTTGCTGTTTTTTTGAATATTTTTTTGAATATTTTTTTGAATATTTTTTTTTAATAATTATCATAATTATTATATAAACAATATAATATAACAATATATAATATTATATCAATGCTCCTATTTAATTTATACGATTAAAACAATCTAAATATAATAGTATAAATATATTATACTATTATAGTTATTATGAGTTATTTTATATTACCAAATATATTAAATATAACAAATGGGCAAAATATAAATATTATATACGCTGAAAGTGAAGAAAATAATGTAATTATTAGTAAATCGTTGGCAAGTTATTTAAATATTATGAAAGGACAAATTGATGATTATAATGATGAGTGGGATATATATAAAAAATATACAAATACATATGAATATATTCATAGTATTATTCCACAATATAAGATTTCTGTGTGTAAATTAAAGCCTTTATCTCGTTCATATTATAAATTAATTGAAATAATAAATACATTAGGAATTACATTTCCAAATGAATCAATTAAAAGTTTTCATTTGGCAGAGGGACCAGGTGGGTTTATTGAAGCTTTAATTTATTGTAGAAGAGTTAATTCAAATAAAGAAAATGATATATATTATGGTATTACATTAATAGATGAAAAAAATGAGAATATTCCTGGTTGGAAAAAAAGCAAAGAGTTTTTAGATCTTAATAAAAATGTGAATATAATAAAAGGAGCGGATAATACTGGGAATATTTTAAGTATTAAAAATTTTTATTATTGTTATAGTAATTATAAAAATAGTATTGATTTTATAACAGCAGATGGAGGATTTGATTATTCAAGTAATTTTAATAAACAAGAAATATTATCAATTAATTTAATATTGGCACAAGTAATATATGCCATTGCACTTCAAAAACAAGGTGGAACTTTTATTTTAAAAGTATTTGATATATTTACGCAAGCAACAATTGATATTCTATATATATTATCTTCTTTATATGAAAAATGTTATATTATCAAACCTAATACAAGTAGAAATGCCAATTCTGAAAAATATATAGTATGTAAATTATTTAAACTAAATAATACAAGTGCCTTAATTAATAAACTTATTACATTTTTTTATATGGATACTAAAAAAACTATTGTACGCGTTTTAAATATAAACATTCCCTATTTATATATAAATAAATTAGAAGATATTAATGCAATATTAGGACAGCAACAATTAGAAAATATATTGTATACACTGCATTTATTAGATAATAATAAGTCTGAAAAACTAGAAGTTATTAAAAAAAATAATATACAAAAATGTATTCAATGGTGTATAAAAAATAGTTTACCCTATCATAAAAATATAAATCAGTCTAATATATTTATATAATATTTATTAATAGTTATTGAGGTTTTTCAAGTGTATATAAATAATTATAGTTACATGTATCTACTTTTATTTCTACATATGTTTTTAACATAAATCCAACTTCTAAAGCACTATTTATTATAGAATTCTGCGAAGACATATATAATTTATGTTCATTAATACGTACTTTATTAGTATCTTTAAATTTAAATATTTCTTTAAATATAACATTTGGTTCATCTAGTCTCAATGTATTAAAATTTATATTAGTATCACTTATAAAGTTAGAACGATATTTGAACTTATCAAACATAATTACATTTTGATTTGATCTTTGATTTGATGTTTTATGAGATTTAGTGAAAGGTTTAGAATTTGGAAGACTTATATTAAATTTTTTTATATTTACGATATGTAAAATTAATACTCCATTTGGTTTTAACCAATGAAAACAGTTTTCCAAAAAATGACGCTTATCTTTAAAATAATAGATAGTAAAATATAAACATAAAATATGAGAAAAATTCCTTTCAGGAAACTCAAGGCTATTCATTGCATTTGCTAATTTAAATTTTGATTTTGGAAATTGATTTTGTGATTTAGTAATCATTGATTTTGAATTATCTATTCCTATACATTTTATATTTAAATTAGTTATTTTATTAATATGATGTCCTGTTCCACAACCAATATCTAAAACATTATAAGTTTTAAGTTTATTTTGTTCTTGAGCTTGATTTTGAAAAATATAATTAATTTCAAAATTTAATTTAGGTTCATCAAGTAATAGTTTATCATACAATTTTGAATAAAAATCATCAAAAATATCATTCTCTGTGTATATAGAAATATCTTGTTTTTGAGTAATAAATCCTTCTTTATTTTTTTTTAAAACAAATAAAAATAATAAAGAACATAATAAAACAAATAAAATAATTTCTACATATTTTATTTTTTCTAATTCAAACATCTTATTTATCTAATATATATTATTATTTTTTTATTTATTATTTTTTAGATATTAAGATTATATGAATGAATTTGAAATTAATGATATAAGAAGTAATACTGATTTTAAAAATATAACATTTTCTGGATTTGCAAAATCAAAAGTAAAAGGAGAATTAATTAAATCAATTCAAAAATGCGACATTGAACCAGCTTTTTATTGGTCTATTGAATTAATATGTGCCGGACATTATAATGAATTATGGAATTTAATAATATATTATTCTAGCCGTTATATTCATATTTCAAATCCTAAATTACATGTATATCTTGCTTATAGATTTATTAAATTTAAAAATATTGCAAATGATAGTTCTATAATAAATGATTTAGAATTGAGAAATAATCAAGAAAATAGAAAACTATTTGCTGAAATAATTTCTATTCTTTGTTTTTCTAAAAAAAATCACGCATTTGACGATTATGCAATTAAATCAAATGAAGAATTTGACATTACAAATATTACAAATAAATTAAAAGCACCAAATATAGAATATGCAAATAATATATTTAAAAAACAAGATCCAAAAGAAATATTTATAGCAATTAATGAGTTTATGTATAGTATCTCTTATGATGTTAAAGATAGTATTACCGCCTGTTATTGGGTAGAATGGATACTAAAATTTGATTACATATCTAAACAAAAAAAACATAATTGTGAATGCGACCGTAGAGAATTTGCAATTGTTGAAGAAAAATATCAAATGAATATTGTATGGGTAATTTGGGATGGCATAATTCAAGTTACACAAAATAAAAATTATAATAAAATAATCAATTCATTATTTTCTTTATTTTGTATTAAATATAAACCATCACTTAATAAAATCCGTAAATATTTAATATATACGGCCATTAGTTTTATTACTGAAAATGTTTTATTAGATAATTCTTTAATCAATAATAATGTAAATACAGATATTATTAAAAACTTGACAGAAAAAATAGACGTAATTTATAAACAAGTTAAACGTAATGAAAAGTCCCCAAATACAGATTATTTATATCATTTAAATAAACCAAAATAAATTATTCTAAATTATTACACTTTTCTATATCTAAATATATATTTCCTAACATGCAATGTTGATTTGATTTATTATTAGTATTTTTCTCAACAGAGCAATAATGAATTTTATTTGTTTGATTATTTACTTGTGTTTTGCTATTTGAAATATCGGGATTTGGTATATTCTCCCTAGGTTTTAAATCATTTATTGATTGTTTATTAGGATTAAATATAGTTAAAGGACATACTGCTTCTAGTTTTTCTAATTTATATATATTATTTTTATTGTTTTTATTGTTTGTTTCATTATTATTTTTATTATTTTCAGTATTTGGCAATATCTTGAAATATATTAATATAAGATATATAAAAAATAAAATTGCTATATATTTTATTATTTGAAATGTTAATTTAGTTTTCATTCTATTAATATATATATTTTATTTTATTTTATTTTTGTTTTATGTAAAAGCACAGATATTTATAGTTGAATTCGTTTGATTCGTTTGATTCGTTTGATTCGTTTGATTCGTTTGATTATATATATTTGGAATAGAAACTAATGATCTTCCATCATAAAATTGAACTCCATAACGTCGGCCAGGACCACCTGATAATGTTCGTCCTCGCGCTGCGTTGGCATATTGCTGAACTTTGGTTAGTCCAGAAGAACCAGCATTGTATGGTAAATTATCAGTATAACCACCCAAAGTATTAAATGCAATTGGACCGCTTACAACATTTTTATTTAAACTATTTGAAAACATATATTTTTTTTTACTAAGTAATAATTCGTTAATTCCTACACTATTGGCAAATTTTTCACTTGGAAAGTTTTCGGTATATCTAGAACCTGCTTGATTTAAACTGCCATTATTATTATAACCAGTAGAAGAACCAGTATCTCTACTATAATTTCTTAATGTTTCAATATTATTTAAAATTTCATTTAATCTGCTTGTTTTAAGCGATTCTATTTGACATAAAGTTAATCCCGACTCAACTAAATCAAATGCACTTTTAGTAACCGTTTGGGTTAATATTTCATCAGGTGTTATTATTATTTCATTCGTAATATTAGTAAGACCAATATTTAAATTAATAGTAAAATTTCGTTGAATAGATGTATCAATTATACCATTAACTTCTGTATTAGTATTATTTATAATTGGAGTATTATTGGGAACATTTAATTGAAACAAAGTAAATTTTAAATCATTATATAAAATAATATTAAATATTATATCTGGAAAACTATTTGAAACTTGCAAATTAACTGTTAAACTATTAGAATTTATTGGAAAAAAAATAGGTGTAGAAATTGTTGGATATGTAATTACTTCTGTGAAATAATTTTTGGAGAGAAAAGTATCAAAATCAAAATCTTCATAATCCTCGCCGCCGCCCCTGCTAATGCCACCGCCGCCACCACCGCCGCCACCGCCGCCGCCACCACCGCCGCCACCACCATCGTATCCGCCATCCCCACCGCCGCCCCCATCGCCGGTTATGATTTCAATAATTTCGGTATTTGCTCTAGTATATATAAAATAACCAGTAATTGAAGAATTATAAGTACTATTATTATTTGTAAGAACAATAGTTACATTATTATTCATAATAATATAACTATATAGTTTATTTTTATTTTTTATTTTTTATGATTTCTAAACAATCATATAAATATTGTGGAACTGAGTTAATTGTTCCTCCTAAATATTTATAAGTAAAATAGTTTCCATTAATACCTAGATAACATGTAGGTGGACAAATGATGCGACCACCCTCTAATACTCCAGTTTTTTTATTTAAATAAGGATCACTTCGGATATCTATAATTTCAATTAATCCTTTTAAAACATTATTGCAGGTTTTTAAATTTGGGTCATATAAACAATAAACATGCCAACCTTTTTTTGTTTTAACTGTAAAATAACTTTCAAAGTTTGGAACATTTGCGCAAAACACTTTATAAGCATATTCGGTATCAAAATCTAAAACAGTAATTCCACTTACTTTTCCTGTTCTAATGGCAAAATGTTTTGTATCTTTAGCATTTGTATTATAATCTTCTATCCAATTGCTTACTTCAGCTCCCATACTTCTATTATATTTTGGAAAAGTTACCCATTTAAGTTCATAATTATTTTTTAATTTTGTTTCAATATCACAACCAATAAAATAAAACTTATCTTTAAATTTTTCTATAAAATTTAAACTCATTTATTATTTCTTTTTATTTTTTTAATTTTTAAACAATCGTATAAATATTGTGGAACTGGATTAATTGTTCCTCCTAAATATTTATAAGTAAAATAGTTTCCGTTGATGCCTGCGTAACTGGTTGGCGGGCAAATTACATGTCCACCATCTAAATTTTTTTTATTAAAAAAGTCGTTGTGATACGGATCGTTTCTAATATCTATAATTTCAATTAATCCTTTTAAAGCATTTATCTGTGATTTTAAGTTAGGGTCATATAAACAATAAACATGCCAACCTTTTTTTGTTTTAACTGTAAAATAAGTTTCAAAGTTTGGAACATTCGCACAAAACATTTTATACGCATATTCGGTATCAAAATCTAAAACAGTTATCCCACTTACTTTTCCTGTTCTAATGGCAAAATGTTTGGTATGTTTAGCATTTGTATTATAATCTTTTATCCAATTTTGTACTTGAGCATTTATAGTAATATAATTATTTGGAACAGTTAGCATTTTTATTTCTTTATTATTTATTAATTTTGTTTCAATATCACATCCAATAAAATAAAATTTATCTTTAAATGTTTCTATAAAACTCATTTATTAATTTAATATTAAATAATATTTAATATTTAAATATTATTTAAATATTAAATATTATTTAAATATTAAATATTTAATAGTGTTTAAAATTTAAAGTTTTAATTTTTTAAATTTTTTAATTTTTTAAATTTTTACATACTAAAAATCCATTTCTTACAGATCTATTTTCTTCAATTATAACCCATTTTTCGGGTTCAGCTTTAATTTCTTCTACTATCTTAGTACACTTCGCCACATTTATATCATCCAATAATAAATATTTACATCTATTTTTAATTAATTGATACTCAAAATAAGTTGTAAACTCTCCCCCATCTAACAATACTACATCAAAAACTTCAGGTAAATTAGATCTCTCCAAAAATAAATTACATTTTTTCATGTTTTCCATATCTACTCTATGCCATTCTTTATATAAATTATTAGAGGCACATTGTGGGAATATTTCATAAAAATTATTTGGTTCATGATTAAATAATACTTCATTAAGAATAATTACTTTTGGTTCTGATAAATATAAATTACAGGCATCATTACATTTATCCTTATTACACTCTAAACTATAAAAAATATAATCATCACTTCTAGTTTTTAACACATCAACAAATTGTTTAGTACTTCCCAACCCATTCCATGTCCCTATTTCTAAAAAACTACAATTTGATACCTCTTTAGTAATTTGTCTAATTATCTCAGAAAATCTATCATTACATATTTGACCTAAATTTTGTTCTTTATGAACATTATAATTTTGTTGATCATGATATTCCCACATACTATTATTATATATTATTTATATAACTTATATTTAAGTATAAATTTTTATTTATTTATTATATAATAATATAATAAATATATAATGGAAGAAAATAATAATATTTATGTTTCAAGTAGAGGAATTTTAAAATCGTGTGATTATTATTCATCTAGTCCTTTATCTAGTATTAAACATCTAATTAATTATCCTAATCTTGAAACAATTAAACATATAAAAAATCCTTCAATTTATATATGTACAAGCGCATTAATAAATTTTATGAATGAAGTATTGCCTTTAATTAATTTTCGTTTTATTTTAGTGAGCGGTGATTGTGATGAAACTATTCCACAACAAATACTAAGTAATAGTGACTTTAATAATTTATTAAATGATTCTCGTTTAATACATTGGTTTTGTCAAAATATGACAATTCAACATCACAAAATAACAAAAATGCCTATTGGGTTAGATTATCATACATTAACAACAAATTCAATATGGGGTCCTTTATCTAGTTGTAAAGAACAAGAGGACCAGTTAATATCTTTAAAAGTAAAAGCGCGTCCTTTTTGGAATCGTAATGTTTATTGTTACGCAAATTTTCATTTTACAATGAATACTAAATTAGGATATGATAGAAAAGATGCATTTCAAAATATTAACAAAAATTTAATATATTACGAAAAAACTCCAGTAACACGAGTCGTTACATGGAATAAACAAGTAAATTTTACATTTGTAATTAGTCCGCATGGAGGCGGACTAGATTGTCATCGCACTTGGGAAGCATTATGTTTAGGTTGTATCCCAATTGTTAAAACTTCTGAGATTGATAGTTTATATAAAGATTTACCTGTATTAATTGTTAATGATTGGAAAAATATTACTGTTGATTTATTGACAACTACAATAGTTAGATTTAAAATAATGTTTGAGAATAATGAGTTTAATATGGAAAAGATAAAGTTAGACTATTGGATAAGATTAATAAATAGTTATAAATAATTTAAGATTCTGATGATTGGGACGGATAAAACCATCTAAAAGACAAATAATCAGCAGTGGTATTAGTAAGATTGCCGCCAATACCTGTTAACATTGGACCAGCTGTTATAATCTCTTGTATTTTATTGGCACCAATAGAATAAGCAAAATATTGTAACTTTGAAATAAAACCTTGAAATCCACCATTTAATGCAACATAAACAGGTTCATAATTTTGATTTGGCAAACCTTTTAATATTGCGCTTTTAGTAAGTGTTCCATTAATAAAAACATCTAATTTGTATTGATTTACTCTAATTATAACATTAAGCCAATGTTGCACTGGAATATTAGTAATAGTAACAATTTCACTTGGATTTTCAAAAGTGCTCATTACTACTAATAATTCCCTATGATCGCTTGATATGTATAACCCAGGTGCATTGTTTGGTTGGACAATTCCATTATCAACACAATAATCGTTTCCTTTATTAAAAATATGTTTAAATTGTTTTTGTCTAGATAATGATTGTCCTGGAGCAGTTCCTCTTGATTGGATGTCTGGTTCTTTAAAGAATAACCATGTAGACCATGTAAATACTAAACCTTCATTTTTATTTTGAGATCGTACTATTGGGATTGATTTCTTCTCTCTAGGATCTACTGGAATTCTTGTGAAAGTAGTGCCATCTTGAAGTCCCTTAATTAATATTGGATCATCATCGGGTGTAAAAAAATAACCAAGTATTTCAGTTCCTAATTTTAATAAAATAATAAAAATAAATATTATCAAAATTAAAAAGGCAAGTTTGGCGACAATAGTATTTGTTTCTAAAAAGGCTAAATTACTGTATATATTTTTATTATTAAAATCTTGAAAGTTCATATTAAAATATATATATATTAAAAAAGTTATTAAATAGTTAAAGAACCCGTTTCTTGATTATTTACTAAATATGTTAATTTTAATTTATATCTATCAAATAAACTTAATCTGCCTCCGCATTTTGGACCAGTTGAATAAATATTATAAACCTCATGTGGATTAAGTGCTTTTGAAAAATATTGAGTATTAGATGTCCAACCTTTAAATCCACCGTCTGGCGTTAGAACAACTGATGCTGTAGAATCTATAACAGCGGTTGCTGGCAATATACAAGTTCTTACTAATTTTCCATTTAAATATAAATCTAAAGTTCTATTGTTTAATGATACCACTAAACTTACCCAGCGCTGTAATGGGAAATTATTTATTTTACAAATATAAGCAGTGTTTGATGACCTGTTTGAACCAGCTGTTCCGGTTGCACCTGTTATTCCTTGATATGTATTTGAACTATCAAAATTTGCATAATTATAATCAGCTAATGTAGATAAATAAGCATCAACAGAAGCAGCTCTTGCTGAAGCAGCATCGGCAATTGCTGCTGCGGTATAAGATGCGGTGGTTCCATAATCACTGTCAAAGCTTTCTATTGTATCAAAACTTTCTACACCTACTGAACCGGCAGCAGCGGCAGCAGCAGCGGCTGCTGCAGCTGATGAAGAGCCAGAAGAAGCGGCAGAAGAAGCGGCAGAAGAAGCGGCAGAAGAAGCGGCAGATGAAGCGCCAGATGAAGCGGCAGATGAAGCGCCAGATGAAGCGCCAGTAGAGGCGGCAGTAGAGGTGCCAGTAGTTGATGTCGTTGCTGCACTTGGAGCATTTGGCAAACTATAAGTATTAATTGCTACATTAATATTATTTTCATATGGATCAAAATAAATCTTTGGATTTACAGAACCATTTGGACTGCGTCTCATTAATAATATTTTTTGTTGTGTTAATCTATGAGACCAATCAGTAACAAAAAACCATATTGAATAAGAGTAACTATTTGTATGTAAATTTCCTTTTAATTTGTCTGGTGATATTGTTAAAGGTAATGTTCCTGAACGACAATCGCTTAATAAAATAAATTGTCTAACATAAAACCACCACAAAAAGTATATAATAAAATAACCTATAACTACTGTTAAAATTATTTCCAATAAATCCATAATATAATATAATTAGATAATTAAAAAATTTAATTTATTAATTTATAGTATTAAACTACATGGATTTCCTCCAGTTTTTGATTTAATTAATTCCACTATTTCTTCATACATTGTTGCCGGTATTATTATTATTTCATTATTTTTTTTATCAATTACATACGGGTCAAGAAATTTATATTTTTTATTTTGATTGCTCCAGTTTTTAGAATTTGTATTTTGACTTTTAACTTTTTCTTTAATATTATTTATCTTCTCTTTCTCTTTCTCTTTCTCTTCTTCTTCATAATCAATTTCATATTGATATTCATTTTCAGGCGTTGTTTCAGTGTTGATTTCTGTATTATTTTCTGTTTTAGTTTCGGTCTCAAGCTTTGTCTCAATTTCTATTTTGGTTTCATTTGAATTATTATGTGATTTTTCATAATCTTTTATATATTTTTCTAATGTTTCTATTTTTTCATTATTTGTAGTGTCTTGAATTAAATTAAATAATTCAATAACGTCTAATTTATGATTTGGTAAATTTTTATAATTTACTAATTGTAATGCTAAATCTACAGATATTTTTTTATGTTCATTATTTTTTGTATCTAATAATTTTAATAATTCTTCGGGTAAATCTTTAATTTTTAAATATTTTTGAATAGTTATCTTAGAAATATTTACTTTTTTACATATATTATCAATGTTATCTTCACAAACCTCAAATAATTTGGCAAATGCTTTAACTTTATCATAGGTAGTCATTTGATTACGATTAATATTTTCAACTAAACTTATTTCTTCTGCTTTATGTGTGTCTACATTAATAATATTACATGGAATAGTTAATGCGTTTAATCGCAACATCGCTTTATAACGACGACTTCCAGCAATAATTTCATAATTATCTTTATTTATATTATAACTTACTGTGATTGGATTAATTAAACCATTAGAATTAATATCATTTGCCAAATCCTCAATATTTGATTCATCATTGATACTGCTTGATGTTTTTCTAACATTTAACTCTGAAATGTATAATTTGGCAATTTCAATAGATTTAACTATCATATTCATAGTCATAGTTATAATTATTTCTTTATTTCTTTATTTATAATTTTAAATTAATATCTTGTTGAGAGAGAGACTTTTGAAAATAAGATACATTTTTAATCCCGCCATTTATCCCATTTATTTCACCAATTACAGCACTATTATTATTTTTTAAAGGTGTAATGTTTGGAGTAGATGATTTTAATGTTTTATTAATAAATATGTCAAGACTACCGCCTTGGTAATTAATTATAATAGAATTCCATTTTTGATATTTAAACTCTTTAAACTCATATATTTTGACTAAACGATTTGGATTCTCTCCTGGCACTGTTGTCGCTGCCCAAAACTCAATAGTATTATTATTGTGTATTACTTTAACAATATCACTAATATTTATTAAATTGCTTGATTTAGTATAGGCATCCGATACTGATTTTGGTTGCGGAAAAATCCATAACGAAAATGCAATCGCATAATTATAATTAAAAAACTTGTCAGAGGTGTCTCGTTTTGAAGTATTTTTTAATTTAACTTCTTCATTTGTTAAAAATAAACCCAAATTATGAACTCTATCTAAAGGCACTGGATTAACCAATAATATATTTTCTTTTGGACTAAATACTTTTTTAAATAACTTATAAATATATGGAATTAAAAACTTAAAGACCACTAATAATGCTTCAATTCCAAGTAAAATTAAAATTTTTTTATTTGTCTTTAGATATTCTTCTTTAATCCAGATTGCAAAATTAATAAATAAACAAGGTAAAAATCCGCCTACAAGATTTATAAAATTTAAAATATTTTTATAATACCGAAATCCACTTTTATTTTGATTTATATATAAGTTTAAATAATAACCTACAAAATAACCAATTAGACCAAATATGCTTCCAATAATCAATCCACCTATTAGTGTAAATATTATAAAAAAAATAAGAGCAATACCTATTTCACTTTGGAACTCTTCAAAATAATCATATAACAATGATACTAAACCAATTAAAATAAGAACATTAACTATAAATTGGATATATTCTAGTTTAAAACTTGTGAATGTTATTAAAAATAATAATAATATTAAAAACGTTAATCCAGTAACCCATAAAAATGGGATTTTTATTTTCTCATACAAAGCAATATTTATATTTTTGGAAATTTGTTTATAGTTTTCAGTATTATTATTAAGATTATCTATTTCATTATTATAATTATTTATTGCTTCTTGTATTTCTCTCTCTTTTTTATTTTTATCACCATTATCATCATATTTTTCAGCAATGGATTTAATTATTGCTTCTTTTTTAATTTGAAGAATTGGTTTATCAAATAGATTTATTTTTTTTATCTGCTTATTTAGTTTTTTAATTTCATCATTTGTCGTTGTTGTTGTTATAAGTCCTAATTCTTTTGATTCATAATAATTAATCCAACTTAAGATTAAAGCGCTAAATCCAAATCCTGTAAATAAAACTATAAAAAAATTACTATTGTCATAAAACCAATCTATAGTTGTTTTAAAATAATTTGTAAACTTGACACTATAATTTTTAAGATAATTATAAACACGAGAGCTGCTTTGTTGTTGTTTATTTTTTTCTTTAAAATAATTTTCTATACTTATTTGTTCTTGTTTTTTAATATATTCATCGCTAAACTTATCTGGTGTAGGTTTTATTGGAACAACAAGAGCATAATAAATAATAATTGACATTATTATTACATAAATACTAGTTGCTATAATTAAAATATTAAAAAATTTACTTGGGTCTGTAACTTCATTATCTGCCATTTTAATTATATTATAATGAGATAATTAAAATACTATTAAATTATAATTTTTCTAATGCTGTTTTCTCTCCATGACAATTACGACATAGTGCTTCTAAATTACTTATATGATTAGAACCACCATATTCTAATCGTAACTTATGATCTACTTCAAACCATGCTGGCAACATACATCCACACTTGCCACACTTCCAATTTTGTTGTGCTGCTATATATTTTTTTTTAGTTTCGCCAACACTTCTTTTTACATTAGAATTGGCATTAGAACCACTAGTTAATATTCGTTTAATTTGTGAGGGGTCTTGATAATCGTTATTGTAGTTATAAGAAGCAAATTTTAATATAGGAGAAAGCAAATCTTTGCTTTCTTTATCTATTGGCGTAAACTTAACAAAATTGTTTGCTTGAAGACAGAAATCTTTGCTTTGAGATGGATATTTTTTTATAAATAGTAATAATGATAATCCAATAAAACCATAAAAAGCCATTTGATAATATTTTTTCCATTTTTTAAGCATATTCAAATATTTTCCATCTTTATATACATTTATAACAAAGAATCCTGTAATCAATAGTATTATAATCTCTAATTTCATATATAAAATTATAATATAAAATATATAATATAAAATATTATATTTTATATAATCTAATTATTACATTTTAATTTTATTTAATTGAGCCATAATTTGTGTAATTGGTATAACTTTTACACTATATTTATAACTTAAAAAACACTCATATACAACATCTATTATTTGGATTTTAAAATTATTAGAATAACTTAAATGTGGACTTAAAATATAATATATATAACAAGTTAATATTCCATATATGTCTACATTTTTAGAATAAATAGTGTCAAAATATTTCTGATAATCAAACTCTTGCTTCTTAAAATCATAAAAATGAAAAATTACATGAGCACAATAATTACATATTAAATCAGTTATTGCAAGTTTAGGATTCATTACTTTTAGATTTTTCAATTTAGACATTGTTTCTAATATTTCTTCTAATAGTTTTTCATGTCCTTCTGAAAAGTTATAAATAAAATTGTTATAAATAGTTTTAAAAATATGAGCAATGCTTGTAATAGTTAAAGTTGATTTATTTAAAATAAATTCTTTTAATAAATAATTTATTCTGTTTAAAAAAAATGAATTAAATAAAATACTACTAATTGGAGAATTAAATTGTATTCCTAGAGTTTTAAGTAAATTTTTTGGAATACTATTATTTTTATCTTTGAAATCTAACATTCCAAAATCAATCAGTTTTAAATTATTATTTTTATATAAAATATTATTTGGTTTTATGTCAAAATGATATATATCTAATTTATTCATTGGAATAATTGCTTTATTTATTAAATTAGTTATTAATAATGTTAAATCATTATAAGATATTAAATTATTATTTATCGTTATATCTAAATTTTTTCCTCCATATGGCATGTTAATAATCATAAGATTATTTAGATTATCATTAATATTATTAAAATTATATTCGCGTAAAATATCACACTTTGCAAAGTTATTTTTATCTTGCTCTGTTAATTTATCAGGAATGCATCTAGAAAAGTTATCTAATAAAAAATATTTTTTATAATTTGGAATAACTTTTAATAAAGTAACTATTTTTTTATATATATTCCACTCAGCTATACTATGTTCTTTTAAAGATAATTTTGATATTCCATTTGTTCTTGTTTTTTTATTATTACATTTTAACGCGGGATAAAATATACAACCATAAGCTCCACTGTCTAATACTTTACCCCCTTTCTTTGTTTTTATATTTGATTTATTTGATTTATTTAATTTATTTAATTTATTTAATTTATTTTTTTTAGTTTCATGCATTATATTAACTTATATATATAATATATATTAACTTTTTTTATAATAATAAATTGCCAAAAAAAATAATACTGTAATTATTAAAAAAGAAATATATTCTTTTTTAATTATAATACTATTTGAGTGATTTGATTTGCTATGATAATTTGTATAATTTTTATAATATTCTTCTAAACTTTCAGATAAAGAAATTTGTTTATAATCTAATTCTTTATTTACTCTATTATGTATAAAATACATCCATTTAATAAAGGATTCTCTTGAATCTAAATATGGCGTCACAGGATAAGTGTCTAATAAATTACTAAAAAAATTCCCCATATTTTCTATTGGTATAAATAAAGGTAAGTTTTGTATAAAATCATAATATTTTTTCTTAACCGTTTCATTTGGTTTTTGTGGATATGTTAAAGCAATTGTGTGCAGTACAAACCAATAATGTGGTCCCCATACTTTTGGATTTAAAAATGGTTTATTTAAACTCATTAGAATAAATATATATAAAAAGATTTTATATATAACATATAAGAAATAAGATATATTAATGACAGATTATACATTTTGTAATAATTGTGGAAAACATGGACATTTATTTCATCAATGCAAAAATCCTATAACGAGCAGTGGAATTATTGTATATAATAATGCAAATGAATTAAAGTTTTTAATGATTTGCAGGAAAGATAGTTTAGGCTATGTAGATTTTATTAGAGGAAAATATCATTTACATAATAAAAGATATATAATTAATATTATAAATGAAATGACTTTATTAGAAAAAAAAAATATACTAGAAAAAGACTTTGATGATTTATGGCATGATTTATGGGGTGATTATATAGGTATTCAATATAAAAGTGAATATAAAATATCAAAAGAAAAATTCAATATGTTAAAATTAGGTATAAAATTAAAAACTTGTGAATATAATTTAGACTCTCTAATAAATGAGTCATCTACAAACTGGATTGATCCTGAATGGGGCTTTCCTAAAGGGCGACGTAACTTACAAGAAAAAGATTTGACATGTGCAACAAGAGAGTTTGAAGAAGAAACTGGATGTTCTAAAGATGCTTTAAAAATTATTTATAACTTATTGCCATTAGAAGAATTATTTACTGGTTCAAATTATAAATCTTATAAACATAAATATTATGTTGCTTATATGAATGACACTATAAGCTTAAATAATTATCAAAAATCTGAAGTTAGTAAAATAGAATGGAAAAGTTATAATGATTGTATTAAACATATACGACCATATAATCAAGAAAAAATAGATATATTAAAACGCGTTGCCACTATTATTAATACCTATTTAATTTATTAAACTAATTAAACTAATTAAACTAATTAAACTAATTAAACAATATATTAATATAAAATATATTAATATATTAATATGAGTAACAATTTAGAAGAAGAGGAATATAACTTATGGAATTCAGATGTTAATAGTGATCAGTATAAAGAACTATATCCAAATTTAAATGATAAATCTTTTAATAGAAAAATTGCTGAAAAACAAGAGTTTGATGATACAAAATATAACGGAACATTAGCAGATATAAATGAAGAATCAAATAGATTATGCTCTGCTGATTTTGAATTAGCTCCACATCAACAATTTGTTAAAAACTTTTTATCATATAATACGCCATATAACAGTTTATTATTGTATCATGGACTTGGTAGTGGTAAAACTTGTTCAGCAATTGGCGTGGCAGAAGAGATGAGAGATTATATTAAATATCTAGGTATTAATAAAAAAATTATAATTATTGCAAATCCAAATGTTTTAGAGAACTTCCGTCTTCAATTATTTGATGAGAGAAAATTAGAACAAGTTAGTAATAATTGGAACATAAAAAATTGTATTGGAAATAAATTATTAAAAGAAATAAATCCACTTAACATACAGGGATTACCAAAAGAGAAAATAATTAAATTAATAAACAATTTAATTGATAAATATTATTCTTTTTTTGGATATTTGAAATTTGCAAATGACATAGAAAAAATAACAATTATTTCTTCTGACAATAAAAATAAAGAAATTATTATACAAAAAAAATTAGAACAAGAATATAAAAATACATTAATAATAATTGATGAGTTTCATAATATTAAAAATACAAAAGAGAATTCTAAGGTTTCTGATATTATAAAAGGTAATCCAACAAAATCAACCAAAGAAAATACAAAAATTCTTCGTAATTTTCAATTATTATTTAACAATGTGCGTGAATTACGTCTTTTATTTTTATCGGCCACTCCATTATATAATAATCAAGAAGAAATTATTTGGATTTTAAATATTATGAATAAAAATGACAATAGAGACAAAATAAGCAAAAGTGACGTATTTGGAAAAGACGGTAATTTTGTAGAAGGTGGCAAAGAACTTTTAAGAAGAAAATCAACTGGATATATTTCATTCGTTAGAGGCGATAATCCATATACATTTCCATTTAAAATTTGGCCTTATGATTTTGCGCCAGAAAAAACAAATTATGATAGTAATAAAAACACAATATGGCAATCTAGTACTGTATATCAAGGACAATTTATTTATCCATCTATAGATTTTAATAATCAACAAATAAATAACATAAAATATTTATCTCTCTACATTGTTTCTGCTGAAAAATATCAAAGTGATGTCTACACAATAACTCTTAATAATATTTTAACTAGTCAAACAAATAAGGTTGTCAAACAATTAGATGGAGAGAATGATGATACTGATGAGAATGGCGAAGATAATGAAGAGAGAAAAACAATGAAATCAACTAAAAATACAACGCAAAGTTTAGGGTTAAATTTACAATTGTTATATCCTTTAAATATAGTATATCCAAACAAAGAAATAATGGAAAAGGGGGTTATACCAATGAATACTAGTAATATAATTGCTGGTATTTCAGGGTTAGAAAGTGTTATGGATTATGATAAAAAAAATTTAAATAAGTTTAAATATAAAAATAATATACTTTCTGAATATGGTCGGATATTCTCTCAAGAGAGAATTGCAACCTATAGTGCCAAAATAAAAGCAATTTGTGACAATATAAAAAATTCTACCGGAATTGTATTAATTTATTCAAAATATATTGCAGGAGGTGTTATTCCAATGGCATTAGCGCTTGAAGAAATGGGATTTAGTAGATATAATAATCCTGATTCATTATTTGAAACGCCTCCAATTGTGCCTTTAGATTTAAAAACATATGAAAATATTAGAAGTAAGACAAGTATTCCCGCAAAATATATTATGATTACTGGAAACGTCAATTTATCACCAAACAGCGCACAAGAAGTAATAGATGTCACACGTAAAGAAAACATAGATGGTAATAAAATAAAAGTAATAATTATTTCAGAAGCTGGTGCCGAAGGTATAGATTTTAAATTTATTAGACAAGTACATATTTTAGAACCATGGTGGAATTTAAGCGCAATAGAACAAATTATTGGTCGTGCTGTTAGAAATTGTAGTCATAAAGATTTAGATTTAACATATAGAAATGTTCAAATATACTTATATGGAACTACAATAGTGAATACTGACAAAGAAGCTTATGATTTATATTTATACAGAAATGCGGAAGATAAAGCAGTTAAAATAGGGCAAGTTACTAGAGTGTTAAAAGAGGTTTCTGTTGATTGTTTATTGAATACTTCACAACAAAACTTTAGTGCGGAAATAATGAACTTAACTATTCAACAAACATTATCAACAGGAGGAACTATTAATTTTAATGTAGGAGATAAACCATTTACAACAAATTGCGACTTTTTAGATTCATGTTTATATAAATGTTATCCTGAAGATAAAATAAAAGAAACAAATAATTTAAGTTATTCTGATAGTTTTTTTAATAATAATGAAAGAATAATAAATAGAATAAAAGAATTGTTTAAAGATAAATATTATTATGAACGCAATGAGCTGTTAAGTCAATTAAATTATAAAAAAACATTTCCAACTTTACAAATATTTAAAGGATTAGAACAATTAATAGAAAATAATAACGAAATTATTACTGATAAATATAATAGACAAGGCAAATTAATTAATCTTGGAAACTACTATTTTTTTCAACCACTTGAATTAAGTGATGTTAATATTTCTTTATATGAGAGAAGTGTTCCTATTTCTCATAAAAATAATAAACTACAAATTATTGGATTAGACCCATCAAGCAAAACATCTAGCCCACAACAAAGCCCTCCGACAAGCCCAAATACAACTCCAAAAATAAAACCAATAGTTTATAATAGTGAAAAACAAAGTACAACAAATACAACAAATACTATAATTAGTAAATTAGAAGAATATTATAATTTGGTTAAATTTAATGTTAGTAATAAAATTATAGATAAGAAATCTAAAGATTGGTATATATTGGCCGGGCCAATATTATATGACTTTAAAACAATATTTTTAAAAGATAATCTTTCTATTGAAAATGATTTATATGAATTATTAATAAATCATATGTTAGAAGAATTGTTATATTATGATTTAATGGAACTATTAAATTATTTATATAATAAAGAAGAAGAAACACTTACAACATTTGAAAAAAATATATTAAATTATTTTAAAAATAATGAATTAAATTATACAAATATAACAGCATTATTATTACCTAAATTTAATAAAATTATAAAAAAAGTATCTTATGAAATAGTAACAAAATATAAAAACAAAGATAAATATATTTGGCAAAAAGCATTAAGCGAAGATAAATATGATTTAGAACAATTAATTCAGGAGAAAAAATTATACATTAAAACAAATGCCAATATTCCATATGGATTTATGGGATTGATTAATAAAAATAAAGAATCAGACAAATTATTTTATAAGTTTAAAGGCAAATTAAGTGATGGAGGTGCCACTTGTATTCAAAGAAATAAAAAAATAGTAGAAAATTTAAATAATTTATTAAGTAATTTAGATTCTTCTACTGCAAATTTAGAATTAATAAATGAAAAGAAATATAAAAAAGAAGAGATTTGTATTTTAGAAGAGTTTTTATTAAGATTAAATAGTAAAAATAAAACAAATGGCAAACTATGGTTTTTAACTCCAACCGAAGACTTTTTATTTACAGAAAAATAATTAGAATTAGAATTATAATTAGAATTAGAATTATAATTATAATAAAACTATAATAAAATTGAATTAAATATACACTATTATATAGTATTAATATATACCGATGTCAAAAAAATATAGTAGAATAAATAACTTATATAATAGAACAATTATTACAAAAAAAATTATTATACCAATGAGAAATATTACAACTATTATAAATAAAACAGAAGATTTAAATCAATATATGGAAGAAGTTATTGAAAAAGAAATTTCAGATAAATGTATTGTTGAAGGATATATTAAACCAAATAGTATTATAATTTTATCATATTCAAATGGCATTCAAGAAAACCAAAATATTAAATTTCAAGTAGTGTTTGAATGTTTAGTTTGTAATCCAAGTGAAGGTCAAATAATTAATTGTGTGGCAAAAAACATTACAAAAGCTGGAATCCGTGCGGAGATTGAAGATGAATTTTCTCCATTAATTATTTTTATAGCTCGCGATCATAATTATCTAAATAAATTATTTTCAACTATTAAACCCGAACAACAAATAACAATTAGAATAATTGGCTCAAGATTTGAATTAAATGATTTAAAAATTTCTGTAGTTGGAGAAATTGTTAGAGCAAGTAAATTAGCCAAACTATCGGTTGGACAAGTTATTGATGATGAAGTATATGAAGAAATTGAGCCCAATAATGATGATCTTGATGAAGTAGATTATTTAGATGAACTTGATGACGATGTTGCAAGTCTTGAAGATGAAGTTGATGACCTTAAAGATGATGTTGCTGATATGGAACCAGTTGCTGATGAAGATGCTGATGAAGATGCTGATGAAGAACCAGTTGCTGAGGAAGATGCTGCGGAAGATGAGGATGAAGAACCAGTTGCTGAGGAAGAGGAAGAACAAGTTGCTGAGGAAGAGGAAGAACCAGTTGCTGATAAATCACTAGTTAAGTAAACAGATTTAATTTTTTAATTTAATTAAATATTTAATTTTTTTAATTTAATTTTATATTTCAATTTAAATATAAATTGAAATATAATTTAATTAAGTTTATTAGGCAAAATGAGTGAATTAGATAATGATTTTCCATGGTCTCTAATTAATGCCTATTTTTCTAAAGAGCATTTGCGTCAGTTAGTTAGACATCAATTAGAGTCATATAATGATTTTATTGAGAGGCAAATTGCAAATACTATTAATATGTTTAATCCTATTCTTATTAATTCAGAACATGATTATGACAAAGAAAGTAATAAATATAAATTACAAATTAGTATCACAATTGAAAACTTTGGAATTAATCGTCCTCAAATTCATGAAAACAATGGTTCAACAAAACTAATGTTTCCGCAAGAAGCAAGATTAAGAAACTTTACATATGCTTCAAATATGACTGTTACATTAAATATTAAATATACAATTAGAAGTGGTGAAAATTTAAATAATGTGAATACATTTTATAAATCATTGCCTAATATTCATATTGGAAAAATTCCAATTATGTTAAAATCAAATGTATGTGTATTAACTCATTATAAACATATTCCGTGTGAAATTAGTGGAGAATGTAAAATGGACCCAGGAGGATATTTTATTATTAATGGTTCTGAAAAAACTTGTTTAGGACAAGAAAGAGCAGCTGAAAATATTATATATTGTTTTGATATTGTTAAAAATAATAGCAAATGGAGTCATATTGCCGAAATTAAATCAGTTCCTGATTGGAAATCAATTTCACCAAAACAAATTTCAGTTATGATTAGTCAAAAAAATACTGGATATGGTTATGGTATATATATACAAATTCCGCGGCTTAAACAACCAATTCCTATTGTTGCCTTATTTAAATCATTTGGAATTATTACAGATAAAGAGATTTGTAAAAGAATTGTATTAGATATTGATAATAGTTCTAATAAAAAATACTTAGAACAATTAAAAGCATCAATCGTTGAAGGAAATATTTATTTAACACAAGAAGATGCTTTAAAATATTTAACAACACAAGTAATATTTACACCATTAAATATGGATAAAGAAACAGGGCAATTAAAAAAACGACAATTTGCAATTGAAGTAATTGCAAATGACATATTTCCACATTGTCATACAAAAGAACAAAAAATCTACTTTTTAGGATATATGATTCTTAAATTACTTAAATGTTATAATAAAGAAGTTCCATGTGATGATCGTGATTCATATATTAATAAAAGGATTGATTTAACAGGAACATTATTAAATAATTTATTTAGAAATTACTTTAATAAATTGGTTAAAGACATGCAAAAACAAATTATTAAAGAAATTAATAATGGTTCGTGGAAGTCAAGAGAAGACTATGAAAGTATTATTACATTAACTAATATTTACAAAATTATTAAATCAACTACAATAGAAAATGGATTTAAAAGGGCGCTGGCAACTGGTGATTTTGGAATAAAACAACTAAATAGTAATAAAGTTGGTGTGGCGCAAGTATTAAACCGATTAACATATATTGCAAGTTTAAGTCATTTACGAAGAGTAAATACACCAATTGATAAAAGTTGTAAGCTTATTCCTCCTCGTAAATTACATAATTCAACATGGGGATATTTATGCCCAGCTGAAACACCTGAAGGTGCATCAATTGGTGTTGTTAAAAACTTAAGTTATTTGGCAACAGTAACAATTGAAACGGACAGTGAGCCTGTTAGAGAATATGTAATTAATAATATTGAACCATTTTCAGAAAATATGATGAACGAGGTTAAGGTATTTGTCAATGGTGCATGGCTTGGTATTTCAAAAGACCCAATTAAATTATATTCTTTATTAAAAATGAAGAAATATAAAGGATTAATCAATATTTATACAAGTATAGTATTTAATTATAAAACTAAAGAAATTTTGATTTGTAATGATGCTGGTAGATTAGTCCGCCCAGTATTAAAGGTAAAAGATAATAAAACTTATTTAACAAATGAAATAATTACAAAATTAAAAAAGAAAGAATTAGATTGGAATGATTTATTAACTGATTATAAAATAGAAAACTCCGTAATAGAGTATATTGATCCAAGAGAACAAAACACAAGTCTTATTGCGATGAAATATAAAGATCTAACTAAAAAAGATAATAATTATATTTATAATTATACACATGCTGAAATACATCCAAGCACATTATTTGGGATTTTGGCATCATGTATTCCATTTTCAGAACACAATCAAGCTCCTCGGTTAACTTATCAATGTGCCATGGGTAAGCAAGCAATGGGAGTTTATGTAACTAACTTTAATAATAGAATGGATAAAACAGCATATGTCCATAGTTATGGTATGCGACCATTAGTTGATACACGTATTATGAATCTAATTAATTTAAATAAGATTCCATCTGGAGCACAAGTAATTGTGGCAATTATGACTTATACTGGCTATAACCAAGAAGATAGTATTTTATTTAATAAAAGTGCAATTGAAAGAGGATTATTTCAAGCCACTATTTATCATACAGAAAAAGATGAAGATAAAAAAGTTCATGGAGATCAAGAAATTAGATGTAAGCCCGATCCTACAAAAACAAAATCAATGAAATTTGGTAACTATGACAAAGTAAATGAAAATGGTGTAATGCCAGAAAATACTAAGGTTAATGATAGAGATATAATTATATCTAAAGTCTTACCAATTAAAGAAAATAGAAATAATCATACAAAAGTAATTAAATATGAAGATCAAAGCAGAATCTATAGAACAAATGAAGAAACTTATATTGATAAGAATTATATAGAAAGAAATGGAGAAGGTTATAATTTTGCAAAAGTGCGATTAAGAACATTGCGCCAGCCAGTAATTGGCGATAAATTCTCATCAAGACATGGACAAAAAGGAACTATTGGAAATATAATTCCAGAAGCCAATATGCCTTTTACACAAGATGGAACTCGGCCTGATATTATTATTAATCCACACGCAATTCCTAGTCGTATGACTATTGGACAATTAAAAGAAACCCTTTTAGGAAAAGTGCTTCTTGAATTAGGATTATTTGGCGACGGTACCAGTTTTGGCGAATTTAATATTAAAGACATTTGTAGTGAATTACAAAAACTAGGATATGAATCCAAAGGCAATGAATTATTATATGATGGACAAAGTGGAGAACAAATTAGAAGTAATATATTTATTGGGCCTGCGTTTTATCAAAGATTAAAACACATGGTTAATGACAAGCAACATAGTCGTAGTATTGGACCGATGGTTAATTTAACTAGACAACCGGCAGAAGGTAGGTCTCGTGATGGTGGGCTTAGGTATGGAGAAATGGAAAAAGATGCGATGGTTGCACACGGTGCCAGTCAATTTAATAAAGAAAGATTATTATATGTTTCTGATTTATTTGTTACACAAGTATGTAAAAAATGTGGAATGATTGCGGCATATAATAATAAAGAACATATTCATAAGTGTAAGGTTTGTAATAATACTACCGATTTTAATAATATTCATTTACCATATGCTTGTAAACTACTTTTTCAAGAATTAATAACAATGAATATTGCGCCCAGAATTATAACTGAAAATACTTAAAAATACAATATTTAATTTTTAATTTTTAATTTTTAATTTTTAATTTTTAATTTTTAATTTTTAATTTTTAATTTTTAATTTTTAATATTTTTTTAATGTATTTAATATATTTTTTTAATATTGTATTTATATAAATGACTTCAATAAATAGTTTTAAATATCCATTTAGCAATTATTTAGGAACAAAACCATGTGGGCCTAACTGTAATCCAGTTGGATGTAATTTAAGACCTCGGTTTAAAGAAGGAACAAATGATCTTGCTTTATCGCGAAAACAATTAAGAATGGGCAATAACCGTGTTTATATGAATAGTGACACAATTACTTCTTCTCCTAATTTAGATAATGGAACTGTAATTATTGCTGGCACTACGGTTACCCATATTGGAGGATTAACTCCATTTAGAGCATTTATGAATGCTGGCGATCCAGCATTAACATATAATTCTCCAAATATGGATCCATCACAATTACCCGGATGGAATCCATTATATAAAACCATTATTAATCAAGTATCTAGCACAAGACATTCGTCAAATGCCACAAGTAAAAGAATGAGTGGCCGCACCCCAATGATAAACTATGCACAAACTCCTATTATTCAAGGGTCTTTATGGACTGGAAATAATAAATTTGTATATGATGGGTCTGATTATGTTAAATATAAAAAACTTCGTGCTGAAAATACAAATTATAATGATATTACTTCTGGTGGCGATAATAACAACGCCTCAGTAACTGCTTTACTACGAGTTAGACATTAATTAAATTATTTAAATTATTTAATTTTTTTTTAATTTTAAACAAATTAATAAAAAAAAGGCAAACATTAAAGCGGTTAGTATATATTTATCATAAATTGTTGAATCATTTTCATAGTTACCATAATTTGTAGAATTAATAGAATTAACAGAATTTATATCAGAAATATTGGAATATGTTTCTATGGCACAACCATCACACACTCCATCTTGAGGTTCGCCAGAGCAGTCACCCCCTCTTGTACCACTAATTGGATTTGTTTTGTTAGTCCATAAGCAAGCATTAATTGTTTTAATATCTGCTTTATTTAAATAACGTGTCTCTCTTGATTTGCGTAAATCTTTATCTATCGTTTGTAATGTTACCGCGGCACATGAATTATCTGGATTTTTAGAAAAAACATCAAATAATTTTTCAGGTTTTATTCTAGTAATGCTGCCGACCAATCCAGGAAGCAATCCTTTTAACATTCCAGGTGGAACATTATCAATATATAAATATCTGTCTTTCTCTTCATCATTTTTAACATCTTTGCATTTGGCACCAGTTTTAAAAAAATATCTATTTCCTAATGGTTGATTTCCTCTTACTGCTGCCCCTTTTCCTTCAGTAAGCACCTGAATGTAATTAATTAATCCACCAATATCTCTTGTTAAAGTACCAACATCTCCTCTTGAAGATATTCCTAATTCTTCCGGCGGTTTAATATAATCTTTGTAAGGAAAATCTTGAATTCCAAAATTAACTACCATTATATATAATTTATATATTTTATATAATTTATAATTTATAATTTATAATTTATAATTTATAATTTATATATAATTTATAATGGAAACTGATAATTGTAATATATGTAATGTTAAATGGAAAAATGATATTTCAAGTATTAAAATTGCTTTAATACCTACAAACTCTAGACCATTATTACAACCTAGATTTTGGCATGTAAAAAATCGGCCTTTACAAGAAATCTTATCCACAAATAATGATAATACACTAGATATCATTGATAATCAATATAGTTTAATAAAATCTACAAATGTAAACAATGAAGATTATTTAGAATATAATAACCCTGATGTTAAATTAAACTCAGATGGTAATATTGTTTGCAATAACGAAGAAGGTGTATTTCATAATAATATGTATTCTGGGCCAGGGTGGAAAAAATCAAGAACGCATCCAAACACACAAACTGCCTTAAGAAGACCGCTTAAACATTGGCGTAAGCAATTATTTCCACGACAATTTAATATAAATGATGAATCATATGATATAACAGATTCAACAAAAACAACATCCCGAGGACGACGTAATAGTGGAGGGTTATTTGACAAACCAAATGGTTATTTTATAACTACCAAAATAGTTACTAAAGAGATTAGTTGTTTGCCAATTTATATTAATACTACTAAAGATAATTTAAATAGTTGTCTAGAATTAGATATTATTAATTATGGTAAAATAATTAATTGCTCTATAAAAACTGCTTTATTTAAATCTCGTCCTGGTTCATATACTTCAAATTCAATATACCAATTTAACAGCAATAAATCTTACTTACAAGCCAGAAGTAAATTATACTCACAACTTGCCAATTCAAATTCAACTTTGAATTTGAATTCTAGTTCTAGTTTTTATTTAAACTATAATCCTAACAATAAGTGTAAAACAGTTCCATCAATTGTAGTAAATAATAACCATTATCCCATTTCTTCTAGAACTAATATGCGGCGTAAAAGTAAAAATGCTATTATACAAAATCAATATAATATAACAAATTCATATGGTATTTCTAGTCCAAAAGATTATAGTTTAACTATTAAACTTCAACAACAGCCAACTGCAAAACTTATATCCAATGCTTATGCTAATACTATTATTTTAGGACAACCACTTACTCTAACACCAACATTTACTAATTTGTTTGGTGGTCCCGCAACTCTTATTAGAGTTTCTGATTCCACAATTCTATATTCTAATCTTATCTCTAATATCCCTTATAGTATTATTCCTAGTCCAACAATTACAACAACATATATATTAAGGGTTACTAATAATATAAATGTAACACTTGAATATAGTGTTACAATAAATGTTCAACCTGGCCCAACCGCAAGTCTAATAGCAAATGCCTATGCCATTACTATTGGAGACTCGCTTACACTAACACCTACATTTAGTAATCTGTTTGGCGGCACCGCGAATATTATTAGGGTTTCTGATTCCGCAATTCTACATTCTAACCTTATCTCTGATATTTCTTACAGTATTATTCCTATTCCAACAGTAACAACAACATATAAATTAAGGGTTATAACTAATATCAACATAATACTTGAAGCAAGTGTTACTATTACTTTTACTTATCCTACTCCAATAGTTTCTCTTGAAATAACAAGTAATAACATTGAGTCTGGCAGCTCAGTAATTTTAAAACCAATATTTAGTAATCTGTTTGGTGGCACTGCCAGTATTAGTGCCACTAATAGCAATGGGTCATCTATTCTATTTAATAATCTTATAAGTAATAACTGGGTAAATGCTCCTGTTATTACAACAAATACAACATATATATTAACCGCAACTAATATATCAAACATATCAGCAACCGCATCACAAACAGTTACTATTATTAGCCCACCGCCGCCAGCTGGTCCTGGATATTATGGAACAATTACTTTTATACTAGTTGAACCGGGTTATGGCAAATCATATAGTGTCGCAATGTATTATGGCAACCAAAGTTTTATAAGTAACAATAATTCAGGCAATGTGTCTCATGAGATTCTTGAAATTAATCGTTTACAAACTGCAAATAGTATTATAACCATTAATATTAGTATTAGTGGTAACGGTGGGCCGCCAAATTATTATAACTATATACTTAATTACAACAACTTTTATTATAATAGTATAGAACAATCAAATTGGAGAATATCTGGCGATGAATATAGAATACCAGAAAGTGTAGGAAACGCTTCACTTGAGTATAGGATTGCCGTTGAACTAAATGATGATGATTAAACTTGAACCAATTATAAAGTTACTGTATATGTTGAGTTTAACGCGTATGATATTTAGTAAATATTTATTTTATTTATTATTTTTTTTATTTTTTTTATTTTTTTTTATTAAAAAATTCAATTTCAATATTTCGTTTTGTAGTTTCAATATTATTTAATTTAGCATCTTGTGCATTTACAAAAGTAATATATTCTTGCGTTTTTAAAAGTATATTTTTATCTAATTCTGTTAAATTTATAAAACATCCGTTTGAGTTTTCGCTTACTTTTACATTATTAGTTATAAATAATTTTAAAATATCTAATTGTTGTTGTTTATTAAACTGTTCTATTGTATCTTTCGTTTTTTTTAAATATTCAATTGTATTCATATAAAATAGTATAGTAATAAAACTTTAATTTATTATTTATTATTTATTATTTATTATATATTATTTATTATTTATTATATATATAGTTAGGATGAGTAGAATTAAAATTCCTGGTATCCCTCAACCGCTTCCTGCGCCTTTAGATTTATCTAATCCTTTAACTTTAGCTAAATTAAGCTCTAAAATGGATTATTTAAGTAAAAGTAAAAGTAAAAGTAGTAATTTTAAACCAAGCCCAATTCCTGTAAATTTTTTTAAAACATCTAGTTTTAAAGGTAATAACAGTAACAATAATAAAATAAAAAAATGTCCTAAAGGAACACGTAAAAATAGAAAAACTAAAGTTTGTGAAACCGAATCGGTGATTAGATTTAGAACTAAAAGAAAATATACAAAAGGTCCCAATAAAAAATGTCCTAAAGGAACTCGTCGTAATAAAGTAACTAATAATTGCGAATCAAAATAGAAAAAATAAATTAATTAGTTATATTTTAGATTATATTAATCATAATATAATGTAAATGTCAAATATTAAACCAATTAATATTAGTCTAGATTTACTTAAAATTCCTAATAAAAAAAATAAAACAATTAAAACATCTAGCAATACTATTATAAAACCAAATATTTTAAGAAAAGAATTATTAGCAAGAATTAAATCTCATAGAAATAATAAATTAAAAGAGAATATTGGTTCAACTGGTCCAAGTGGTTCAAGTGGTTCAAGTAGTCCAACTACAAAATTACCAATTAAAATTGAGAATAAAAATAAAATAAATAAAATAGAAAACGATAAAGACGCTGATGACTTTTCACAATCAATAGATTTTTTAAAATCATTATCAAAAAAAAAACAAAATAATTTAACACAAAAAACAAATTTTCCTTTAGAAAAAACAATTCAAAATTCTGCTCCTGTAATTTCGGTTGTTTCTAGTGAAAAAATAAGCGAACCACCCACTGTTTTAAATAACACAGTAACATCTGTACCTGTATATGGTTGTCTAAAAAATGGAAGCTTACCAACATTTAGAGAATTTAAAAATAAAACAATTAAAAAACCATCTGGAAATTCTAATACTACTTTAACTATAAATGAAGTTAGTACTACCCCAATGATCAATGCGATAATTATAGAACCAGAGAAACCAGATAAACCAGAGAAACCAGATAAACCAGAGAAACCAGAATTAACTTTAGTAAATGATTTAGTGCCTATAAATATTGATGACTTTGGAAGTTCTAAAGTAACAGTGTCTGTACCCGTACCCGTACAAGAAAAGTCTTTAACTAAACCAAAAACTATTAAATATACTTTAGGAAAAAAAGATAATATAGTAAGTGTTTTAATTAAAAATGCTCATACTAGAAAAAATATAGTAGATTCCATTGCTCGTGTAAAAGAAACCAAAATTACAGACATGAAAAAATATTTAAAACAACATAATTTACTTAAATCCGGAAGTAAATGCCCGCCAGATATTATTAAAAAAATATACGAACAAAGTTTTCTTTGCGGAATTATAAAAAATAATAATAAAGATAATTTAATTGAAAATTTTTTAAATAATTAATATAAAATAAAAAAAAGTATATGTATATATATATATTAAAATGGGAATTGAAGATTATATGCCACCAAGCGCTGCGACTAATGCTTCCCCCATAAGCGGCGGAGGCAAAGGAGGAATGAAAGAGATGGTTAAAGCGGTCAAAGCCGCGACTTTAGCAGTTAAGGCTGCCAAAAGCGCGGTAAAAGCAGCGAGACATACAAAACGTGTCTGTCCTAGATATTGTAGACGGAAGACTCTTCGTTGCAAGCGATATGTTCGTATTAATAGACGCAAAACTAGACGTTCCAGAAAATAAATATTTTAACATTTAAGTAATTTAGCTTTAAATATCATTTAAAATATATTTAAAATGATATTTATATTATATATTATAAGATAGTAATATTTATGACTATAGTTGAAGAATATTTAGAGTTAACAAAAAAACATAAAAAAGAATATGGAGAGAAAACTTTAGTATTAATGCAAGTTGGTTCTTTTTTTGAAGCATATGGATTAATGGATAAAGATAATAATATTTATGGAAGTGATATAGTTAAATTTGCGGAAATAAATGACATGGCAATTAGTAAAAAAAACATTTGTGTAGAAAAGCAAGGGGTTGTTATGTCTGGATTTGGATTACCTCAGTTAGAAAAATATATTAAAAAAATGCAAGAAAATGGATATACAATTCCAGTATATACGCAAGATAGTGCGCAAAAGAATACTACTAGAAACTTAAGTTGTATTTTCTCTCCTGGCACTTATTTCTCAAATGAGAGTCGCGAACTATCTAATAATATAACGTGTATTTGGATTTATACCTCATATAACATAATAACAAAAATAGAAAATGTTAGTGTAGGAATATCAAATATTGATATTTTTACAGGAAAAACTTGTATTTTTGAATTTACTAAACCTTATTATCATAATCCAGCAACATATGATGAATTAGAAAGATTTATATCTATTTATAATCCGAATGAATGTATTATAATTAGTAATTTGCCAAAAAATGAAGTTGATGATATTATTAGTTATACACAAATAATATCAAATAAAACTCATAAAATTCATATGAATGATAGTGAATCTGCCTTTTATAAAGAATTACAAAATAGCGAAAAACAAGTATATCAAAAAGAAATTTTAACTAAGTTTTATAAAAATATTAATATTGAAACATTATTTAACTCAATTCAACATTACGGAATTTCTATTCAATCTTTTATTTTTTTATTAGAGTTTACATATAAGCACAATCCTAATTTAGTGGATAAAATAAGTGAGCCACTAATTGAAAATTATGGAGATCATTTAATCTTAGCCAATCATAGTTTAAAACAATTAAATATTATAAGTGAAAACAAAACAAAGTATGCCAGTGTATCTGCGTTATTAAATAATTGCATTACACCGATGGGAAAACGTGATTTTAATTATATATTATTAAATCCAATTACAAATATTGAAAAATTAAATGAATCTTATAATATTACTGCACATTTATTAGAGAATGATTGGACTGTTTATAGAAATAATTTAAATAATTTTAAAGACATTGAAAAGATTAAAAGAAAATTAATTATGAAAAAAATTACACCAAAAGATTTTTGTTTATTAAATGACAATATTAAATCAATCCTTATTCTTTATGATATTTGTAAAAAAGATAAGGTTTTAATAAATTACTTTGAAAAATATTTTAATAGTAACAGTGAGACAATAAGATTTGAAGATTTTCATGTCATTGCATTAAATATTAGTAATACTATTGAAGAAACATTTAATATTAATATTGCAAAAGAGATTGATGAATTATCAAGTGATAAGTTAAATAATTTAGTAATTGAAAATTTAATGTATTTAAACATAAATATTGATGCCAAAATTGCGCAGTCATATAAATCATCTTTAGACAGTGAAAATAAATTAACTGCAATTACTTGTTATTTATCAGAGTTAATTAAAAAATATGAAAAAAATGTTAAAGCCACAGAGTTTGTAAAAATACATGAGACTCCAAAATCAGATTCAACATTACAAGCAACAAAAAGAAGAACTGAAATTTTAAAAAAAATAATTACTGAACTTGCCAATAAAACTGATAAAATAATATTAAAATATCATTCAAGATTTTCTAATTGCGAAGAAGAGTTTGACTTTTATATAAATGATATCAATTATCTCTCAACCTCTGGAAATCAAACAAATATGATTATTTCAAATCAACAAATTCGTAATATTTCTTCTGAAATAAATACAAATAAAGGAAAACTCATTGCCAATTTAGAACTATATTATGATAAATTTATAAATAATTTTATTAAATATAATATTGATATTATTATCTTATTTATTGCCCAAATTGATATACTTCAATGTAAATGTTATATCGCCAAAACATTTAATTATAATAAACCAGAAGTCATAGAAAAAAATAAATCATTTGTTAAATTTGAAGGATTGCGGCATCCATTAATAGAACATATTAATACAAGAGAAATTTATATTGCAAATAGTTTAGACTTATTAACCAGCATAAATGGGATATTATTATATGGAACAAATGCGGTTGGAAAAACCAGTTTTATTAAATCGGTTGGTATTGCAATCATAATGGCACAAGCTGGATTATATGTTCCAGCTAGTAAATTTTATTATTACCCATATAATTCTATTTTTACTAGAATATTAGGTAATGATAATATTTTTAAAGGCTTATCTACCTTTGCGGTTGAAATGATAGAATTGCGAACTATTTTACAATTATCAAATGAAAGTAGTTTAATATTAGGCGATGAATTATGTTCTGGAACTGAAAGTGATTCGGCATTAAGTATTTTTGTTACAGGACTAGAGGAGCTTCATAAAAAAAATTGTACGTTTTTATTTGCGACACATTTTCATGAAATAGTAAATTATGAGGAAGTAAAATCGTTATATAAAATGAAATTATATCATATGACTGTATTATATGATAAAAGTAAAAATATGTTAATATATGACAGAATATTAAAAGAAGGCCCTGGAGATAGTATGTATGGGTTAGAAGTTTGTAAATCGCTTAATTTGTCTGATGAGTTTTTAACACGAGCTCATTATTTAAGAATTAAATATAATAAAATGTATAAATCAGTTTTACAGCAAACTGCTTCAAAATATAATAGTGAAAAATTAAAAGGTGGGAACTGCGAGCTATGCAAATCTAAAATTGCGAGTGAAATCCATCATTTAGAATATAAAAAAAATGCGGTTGATGATTTTATAGTTAATAAAAATACATTCTCTATTAATCATCCAGCAAACTTAATTAATATTTGCGAAGATTGTCATAATAATATTCATAAAAATAATACAAAATTAATGAAAAAAAAAATAACAAATGGTTATGACTTATTTTAGATAATATTATAATATTATAATATTGGAATATTTCAGTATAATAAAATGGATAGAACATTTTTGTTTTTATTTGTCTGTTTTCCAGCAAGAGTATTATTGGCTTATTTTGCCAAAAATATATCTTCTTACTATTTACCTTTTTTCTCACTAATCACATTTGTTATTGGAATCCAATTTATTAGACATTATATAAAAAATGAACCAAAGATTGGTTTTTTTGGTTCAAATGTTTGGTGGGAAAATTATAGATTAATCCATGGGATTGATTTTTTGCTTTTTAGTGTAGCAGCATTTTTTAAAAATAAGAATGCGTGGTTATTTTTATTATTAGATGCCATATTAGGTTTATTATTTTTTATTTATGAAAAATATGTTATTAAAATTAGAATGATAACAAATAAATATTTTACTCACGAGGAGTTTATTAAATAAATTAAATAAATTAAATAAATTAAATAAATTAAATAAATAAAATAAATTAAATAAAATAAATTGATTTAAATTTAATTTATTATATAAAATTATACAATGATTATTCCTATTAAGTGCTTTACTTGTGGAGAAGTAATTGCTGATAAATATCGTTATTATCAAGAAACAGTAAGAAAAATGAAGTCAGAAAAAGAAATGGATATTAATAATGTAATTTATTTAACACAAGATAATATTAAAAAAACACCAGAAGGAGAAGTATTTGATCAATTAAAACTTAAATATTGCTGTAGAAAGCATCTATTAACTCATGTAGATTTAGAATAATAATATTAATAATTATATATATAATATATATAATATATACTATATATTATGTCAAGAAAAAATAAAACAAAAAAAAAACAAAAAAGAAAACAAAGAAAAACACATAGCAAACACCATAAACAACGCGGCGGCGGGTTTTTAGATTTTATACCATCTCCATTCATTGATACTACGCGTAATATATTAACAGGATTTCAAAATTTCAAAAATCAATTATATGGATTGCCTTTAGATTCCTCACGTGCTCCATTTGTTCAACAATATAGACAACTATAGTTTTTTTATTTAAATAACTATTTTTAATTATTTTTAAGTATAAGTTATATTATACTTAAAAATATAATATAAGTAAATATAAGTAACTATTAATAATGGCACAAGAAATTTGTTGGAAAATTTTAGATAAATACTTTGAAGAAAATCCTACATCCTTAGTAAGTCATCATATTGAATCTTATAATGATTTTATGAATAATGGAATATCGCAAATTTTTAGAGAGAAAAATCCAATCATTATTTCTAAAAATATGAATAAAAGCGGTGAATATAAATATCAAGTTAAATTATATTTAGGTGGTAAAAAAGGTGAAAAAATATATTTTGGAAAACCTATTATATTTGACACAGATAAAGAACACTATATGTATCCAAATCATGCCAGATTAAGAAATTTTACATATGGCGTATCTATACACTATGATGTAGATGTAGAAATAATAATCAGTGAAGATGCTCCGGCAAAACCAATAAATAAGTCTATTATTTTAGATAAAATTTATTTAGGTAAATTTCCAATTATGTTAAGGTCTGACTTGTGTATATTAAATGGATTTGATAAACATGTTAGATATACAATGGGTGAATGTAAAAACGATTTAGGAGGTTATTTTATAATTGATGGCAAAGAGAAAACGATAATCTCTCAAGAAAAGTTTGCTGACAATATGTTATATATTAAAGATAATGTTAGTGACATTTATAGTCATTCAGCAGAAATAAGAACAGTGTCAGAAGATGCCTCAAAACCAATAAGAACTTTTGCAATTCGCATAGTTGCACCAAATACAAAACTTACAAACAAAAATATTGTTGCAAGTATACCAAATGTAAGACAACCAATTCCGTTATTTATTCTTATGAGAGCGCTCGGTATAATATCTGACAAAGATATTATTGCCTGTTGTTTATTAGATATTGAAAAATACAAATATTATGTTGATTTGTTTATTCCATCGGTCCATGATGCAGGATTTATTTTTACACAAGAAGTTGCATTAAGTTATATAGGAACTTTTACTAAAGGAAAAAGTCGTAATCATGTATTAGAAATTTTAATGAATTATCTTTTACCAAATGTAGGAGAACTTAATTTTAGAGACAAAGCGTGTTTTATTGGACACATGGTTTTTGAATTATTAAAAGTATTCACACGAGAGAAAAAACCGACAGATAGAGACTCTTTTAAATATAAAAGAGTTGAATTACCTGGACTACTCTTATACGACTTATTTAAAGAATATTATACTCTTCAGCAACGAGATATTGCTTTAAAAATAGATAAAGAATATTACTACAATGAAGGGATTTATCAAGACAATTTTGAAAACTTAATTACAAATAATATAACTTATTTTTTTAATTCTAAAATTGTAGAAGATGGATTTAAAAAAGCATTTAAAGGAAATTGGGGTGCAGAAACGCATACAAAACGATTAGGAGTAGTCCAAGATGTAAATAGATTATCATTTAATTCGTATATCTCACTAATGAGAAAGATTAATTTGCCGATGGATCCAAGTGCCAAAATAGTTGGACCACGTTTATTACATTCATCCCAGTGGGGAATAATAGACCCAGTAGATACACCGGATGGTGCCAACATTGGGTTTCATAAACATATGACTATATTATCAAAAATAACAAAAAATTGTTCTGGTTCCAACATTATAAAATGGTTAGAATATAATACTGAATTAGAGCTTTTAAATAATTGTGACTTTTTTTACATGAGTAATAAAACTAAAATATTTGTAAATGGTAATTGGATTGGTGTTGTAACAGATGCCAAACAAACATATCAATATTTAATATTGAATAGAAGATTGGCTGTTATATCAATATACATAAGTATTGCTTGGAATATTAAAGAACAAACAATTAATATATTTACTGATTCGGGTAGAATGTGTTATCCATTATATTATATTGAAAACAAAACTCTAAGTGTAAATAATATTATTGAATATATTAATGACAATAACTTTAGCTGGAATCAATTAATTACTGGTTTTAATAAAAAAAAAGAGTTTTTTGATGTTAATAGTTGCAAAACATACATTAATTATAAAGAGTTATATCCTAGTATATTGGACACTGATTTTAAAGACTTAAATAATTTAAAAGCATGTATTGAATATATTGATACTTCAGAAAAAGATACAACATTAGTTTGTTTAAATACTAACGAATTATATAAAAAAGACTATACGCATATGGAAATTCATCCATCATTAATATTAGGGGTAATGGGGAATCAAATTGTTTTTCCAGAAAATAATCCATTGCCGAGAGATTTGTTTTCTTGCGGTCAAAGCAAACAAGCCATTTCATTATATCATACTAATTTTAATTCAAGATTTGATAAAACCGCGTTAGTATTGCATTACGGACAAATCCCAATTGTTAAAAGTAGATATCTTAAATATATTAATAATGAGGAAAACCCATGTGGTATAAATGTAATAGTGGCTATTGCTTGTTATGGTGGTTATAATGTTGAAGATTCTATATTATTTAATAAAGCAGCCATTGATAGAGGATTATTTAGAAATACATATTACAGCACATATGAAGACCGCGAAGATAGTTCAAAAGTTGGAAACTCACAAGTTGATTCGCGTTTTGCCAATATTGAAAAAGAAAAAACAATGGGTCTAAAACCGGGTTATGATTACGCTGATTTAGACGATGAAGGATTAATAAAAGAGAATACTCAAATGAATGAAACAAAAATAATGATTGGAAAAATATTAACAAATATAAATAATCAAGAAGTATCATCAGATGCTTCTGTGTTTCCAAAAAAAGGGCAATCTGGGTTTGTTGATAAAACATATATAACACAAGGAGCGGAAGGATATCGTTTGGCCAAGGTTAGAATTAGAGATGAAAGAATCCCAGCAATTGGAGACAAGTTTTGTAGTCGTTGCGGCCAAAAAGGTACAATGGGATTAGCAATAGAAGAGAAAAATATGCCGTTTTCATCAGACGGCATAATTCCAGATATTATAATTAATCCACACGCGCTTCCAAGTCGTATGACCATAGGTCAATTGTTAGAGACAATTATGGGAAAAGCATGTTGTGAAATTGGAACCTTTGCCGAAAGCACAGCATTTAATAATATTGGATCAAAACATAAATCTTTTGGAAGATTATTAACACAATTAGGATATCATTCATCTTCAAATGAAATATTATATAATGGAGAATCTGGCGAACAACTTCGTATGGATATATTTATTGGACCTACTTATTATATGAGATTAAAACATATTGTTAAAGATAAAATAAATTATAGGGCAAAAGGACCTCGTACCGTTTTAACGCGGCAAACAGTTCAAGGCCGCGCAAATGATGGTGGGTTGCGTGTTGGCGAACAAGAGCGGGATGCAATTGTTGCACACGGATTATCATATTTTTTGAAAGAGTCTATGTTAGTTAGAGGCGATGAGTATTATATGGCAATATGTAATTTAACTGGACTAACCGCCATTTATAATAGCAGTTTGGATTTGTTTATCAGTCCATATGCTGATGGACCCATAAAGTTTGTTGGTGTCATGGAAAGTGAGAAAAAAATAGAAAAAATAACCAAATTTGGCAGAGACTTTAGTATTATTAGAATTCCTTATGCATTTAAACTATTAATGCAAGAATTGGCCACTTTAAATATTAATATGAGAATTATTACAGATAAAAATATAGACCAATTATCAAGTATGAATTATATAAATATTGATAGTTTTTCTGATTTTAGTAAAGAAATTATACCTATTCAAACAAAAATAAAAAGTGAAATATTAGATCCTTCTGCTGGAGTTGAAATGTCTGCAGAACCAGAGTCGGAGCAAGCGCCAGAGCAAGCGCCAGAGCAAGCGCCAGAGCCAGCGCCAGAGCCAGAGCCGGAGCAAGCTCAAGAAAGTATAAATCCATCAGTTGAAAGTACAATAAATGCGAATTCTAGCCAATTAGGTCAAGTAATCAATGATAATTTTGTACAAACACCTCAAGAACAAGCACAATCACAAGCACAAGATCAATTAGAAGAAATTACATTAGATCAACTTATACCAAAACCAAATACTGTTATTGTAAATGATATTGTAAATCCTGAAGATAATCTCAGTATGTTTAATGAAGATGCCGCCAAAGAAGATGCTGCTTATTCAGGTCAATCTGGTGAATCCAGTCAATCTGGTGAATCCAGTCAATCTGGTGAATCCGGTCAATCTGGTGAATCCAGTCAATCTGGCAATTCTAGCAGTCAATCAAAAGTCATAAAACTTGAGTAAAACTAATATATAAATTATATTTTAGTAATAGAGATATTACTTTCATTAGCTAAGTTTTGTACTAATACATCATTTCCAAAATCATTTATATATTTAATTTTATTAATACCAGATGATATCATAAGTTTCATACAATTATAACAAGGATAATAAGTAATATAAGCAACGCAATCATTACAACTTACTCCTCGTTTTGCACAATCAGTAATTGTATTTTGTTCTGCGTGAATTGTTGCAATATTATGGTTATTTCTTATAATTATTTTATGTTCGCAGCCACAAATATGTCCGTTATAGCCTTGCGCAATAATGCGATTATCTTTTACAAACAAACAATCAACTTTAAGAATTGGACACGAAGAGCGGGTAGATGTTACTATAACGATATTTTTAAAATATTCATCTCAACTAGGGCGATCACTCATTCTATAATATTATAATATTATATAATATTATATAATATTATATGGCAACAAAATATTTGAAAGTAGATGTTTATTTTTATATTTATTTGTTATTTATTACTATTTTTTCTATTAGCTCTCAATATGTATTTAAAAAAATACATTTAAAAAAAAATAACAATAAACACTATTCATTATTGGTGTTAGGATTAACTTTATATACGTTAACGGGAGTTTGTATTTATAATATATTGAAATATGGCAATATAATTATTTTAAATGTTATATGGCATCTTGTTTATTTTACTATTTTATTTTTAATGGGTTATTTTTTGTTTAAAGAAAAAATAAACAGTCACAAAATAATTGCTTTAATTTTTGGCTTGATTAGTGTAATGATTTTTATGTCCTATGGAATTGATTAATATGAGTCTGGCAAGTCTGGTGCGTTTAATTTTTATTAAACTTTATTAAACATAAAAAGTATAATAAAAATTAAAATATTGTCTTATAGTAATAACCAGAATGACAGATTGGACTGATGATATTGATGATGTATTAAATAGTATTAGACTTAATTGTATTTTGTTAAGCAAAGCACACAAGAAAAGATATTTTGATTTAAAATATAGTTTAAATTTTTATAAGCTTCCTGTAATAGTTTTAAATGGTTGTAACTCTATTATCTCTGTTGGTTTGCAGCCATATGCGACACAAGGAACAATAAGTCTTACGACCTCATTAATTGCCTTAACCTGCGGTATTATTGGAAGTATAGAGTTATTTTTAGGAATTCAAAAACGATTAGAAAATGATTTAATCAGTCAACGCGATTATTATTTATTATCAGTTGACATATTTAAAACCCTGACTCTTGATAAAGAAAATCGTCCCATACCAGCAAAAGACTATTTAGAAAAAAGCTATAATAATTATACTAAAATGATTGAAAGCAGTGAAGCATTAACAAAACGAATAGACGACCAATTATTAACTATTTGTATAAAAAAAAATTGCAATGATGAAATTATCATAACTCCAAGACCAAATGGTCATTTTGATTTATCACGCAATCTTATGGATTTGCCTCACCGTGGGGTTGAATTATCAATTGATGATGATAATGATTAAATAATAGCATCAACATTATATTTTTTAATTTCAACACAAAATTTTAAATTTTGATATTTATAAAAAATTGAATTTTTTATAAATATGATACTTATCATTATACAATATAGAGAATGGAAACTAACCCAGAAATTACTAATGTTATCTATCCCTCTTTGGTTTTAAAAACAAAAAATGTAAAACCCCAGTTAATTACTGAAAAAGATGATGAATATAAAATAAAAAATAGTATGGATATTGTCACAAAAAACAAATATGAAATTTTTTGGGACAATGACCGTGACAGAAAACCATCACAAGTAGAAAGATATGAAGAACATAACTCACCTGAGTACATATTACGCTTTATTCGTATTGGAGGAGGACCAAGAATGGGAACTATACTTGAACAATTTGCAAGATACGAATTTTCTTGCTTACAAATAAGAGATAAGGGAAAAAATACAGGATATGACCATAAAATAACATTACCTTCTAAAGAAATATATGTTGAACAAAAATCATCTGGTCATTGGGGTGAAAATGACTATAAATGGCAACACGTTGAGGAAAAACATAAATGGCATATTCTACTTTTATCTGGGATTGATTACCATGAAATACATTTTTGGGTTATGAATAGATTAGTATTTAATAAATTAATTGAAGAGAAAAAGATTACAAATCAAGGAAATAATACTGGAGAAAGTTTGGAAGGAAAGTGGTTTAATTATTCAGATGTTGCTGACTCCCTAATTCAAATAAAAACAAATGAAGAATTATTATATTACGTAAATTCAAATTAATTAATATTTAATTATTATCAATATCATTCTCAATATTATTCTCAATATCATCTAATCTTTTATTTGCTATATTAATATAATCACTATTAATTTCAAACCCAATAAAATTTACATTATTTTTTTTTGCGGAAACACACTCAGAACCTGAACCAACAAAAGGAACTACTAATACTGTATGAGACGATTTATTTAAACATGCCTTTATTAAAATATCACATAAATTTAATGGTTTTTGGGTTGGATGGTCAACGCGTTCTTTTTTTCCGGCTCCACCGGCCAATGCTGGTACTTTTATAACATCTCTTGGTAATGCTCCTCCTTCATGTGCATTATATATTGTTTCTTTATCACCATTACTAAATCTACCTACTGTTGATTTTCTAACTTTTCCTGCTGCGTTTTTTAGAAATGTTTCAGTATAAGGTTCTCTAACATCATCACGATTAAATTTTGGTTTTTCTTTATAACAACATAATATGCTTTCATGTGTTCTTTGCCAAAAATTTAATGATGGGGTTACTTTATTAGTATAATGCCATACTAACCATCTTACATTACAAGTTACACGTGTTCTTATAAAAGCAAGAATTTCACTAAATCCATATATATATAAAGTTCCTTGTGGTTTAAGTATTCTTAAACATTCAGCAATCCAATTATCACACCATAATAAATAATCATTCATCTTTTGTTTATCACTATCATTTCCAAAATCTTTTCCAATATTATATGGAGGGTCACAAATTATAATATCTACGCTTTCATTTTTAATCTTTTTCATTCCAATAACGCAATCTTCATTATATATTTTATTTATTTCTAAATTTTCTATTGTAGTAGTCATTATTATAAAGTAATAATGAATATTATATAGAATCAATTTTTACTAAATAATATAATATAAATAAAATAAAAATACTTTAGATATTTTAATTTTTTATATAATGTATTATATATAATGGATAGAATGGCTTATTATGACCGCAACGGCTGGCTGTGGACTAAAACCCCGCCTCTGCCAAGGAATTTTACGCTAGAAGATGCGATGGAGGCGGCGGCGGCGGCGGAGGAGGAGGTGGAGGCGGCGAAGGAGGAGGTGGTGGCGGCGGATATGAGGCATGCCACTAGCGGGTGGCACAACCCTTGGACGGAGAACAAGCTGAATGATGCGAAGGAAAGGCTGAAAGATGCGGAAGCTGACTTAAAATATATAATACAGAAAAGCGGTGGCAGGCGTTATAAATCAAAAAGACATAAAAGAACTTCCAAGAGACATAAAAGAACTTCCAAGAGACATAAAAAATAAAATAAAATAAAATAATAAAATAATAAAAATTGAATATAAATATTTATTTATAATTAAATTATAAGTATGAGTGAGAATAAAAATATTAACTTAGTTTTCAAATCCAGGAATAATATTTTAGAAATTTTAAAAGTTAGAGGATTTAATGTAGATAATTATATAGATTACAGTATTAACGAAGTTCATTTATTAATTGAAAGTAAGCAACTAGATATGCTAGTTAAAAATGAAACAACCGGGCAAAAAGTGTATTTAAAATATTTTACTTTAGATAAATCATTAAGACCAAATAATGTTCATGAAATAATTGATTCATTATTTAATATAGAAGAAGTATTAAATAAAAACGATGAATTAATTATTATTATTAAAGAAGAGCCAAATGAAACTTTAGAAAAGCTGCAAACTGGAATATATGCACACGATAATATTTATTTTAATATTATTAATATTAACAGATTACAATTTAATATATTAAAACATTCTTTAGTGCCAAAACATAGAGTTTTAAGTGATGAAGAAAAAAATAGTATTAAAGCTCTTTATAATATTGTAAATGATTCTGAGTTTCCATCAATTTCAAGATTTGATCCAGTATCTCAAGTCTTAGGAATTAAACCAGGTCAAGTATTTGAAATAGAAAGAGCAAGCAAAACTGCAATTACTTGTAAGTTTTATAGAATTTGTTCTTTATAAATATATAGTTAATATATAGTTAATATATAATGACTAGTCAAACTACAGAAACAACGCCAATTTCTATAGTAACTGAATTACAGGCTTTATATGTAAAAATAAATAATGCTTTAGATAAAATTACTGGGAGTTTTATTGCTTATAAATTACAACAACCATCTACTTATGAAACTGATTTAATAGAACTAAATAAAATACGTGATGATATACTTAAAAAACAAGCAGAGTTATTAGCAATAAATAATAATTCTAAAAAAGACATTGATAAATTAAATTTTATAATTACAGAATTAACTATTAGTAATAAAGAACTTAAAAAAAAACTTACAAGTTTTCAAAATTCTGGATTGGCAGCCGATGGTGAATTTGTTTTACAAAAAACTATATTTAAACAATATATTATTCAAAATATTATATTATTGTTACTAATTTTATTTTTTTTATATAAATTGTATAATAAACAAAATATATTATTATAATATTATAACATTTTCTATTATTATTGTATAGAATGAAATGTTATAATTCTAAAACAAATTGTAAAACTAACTATAAAGATAATAATTATAATACAAACTTAAATAGTTATAATTTAAAACAAGGCACCTTATATAATAAGAATAACAAAGATTTAAATATGGATCAAGAATCACAAGATGCTGGTGCCTTATTAAAAATTCCTTTTGTTAATGACTTTTTGCAATTATTTAGAAAAAATGATACAATTACTGAATCATATATTGGTAGTGTATCACAAACGCCATTAAGCGTACCAATATTAGGTGAAAGTGGTTCTCAAACAAACAGCATTAATGCTTTAAATCGTTCAAGTATAAATAGAAGTGGTAGTGGAAGCGAGACAAGTACTACTGCTGAACAACAAAATATACAATTAAAATTTAATGAGTTTAATCAATTATTAGGACAATACACAAGTCAATATAAAATAATGGCAAATGAATTAGTTCAAAATAATAATAAAGATATTCTGCAAAAATATGCCAACAGTAATATAAAATTAAATAATGATTTTTATTTTGTTAATGAATATGGGTTTGCTCATATATATGACGGCACAGATAATCCAACTGCAGGAACCATATCAGCATCTTGTAATTTTGGAAAACCACCAACTGAAATTACACAATTAGAATTTAATAAATTGTTAGGTGGGAGAAAAATGGGTCCAAAACAATCTTGTGGAGTTGCTGGATATAACATAGAAAATAGTGCGAATGGCGAGAAATCATTTGTGGATATTGAAGGCGTTCGCCATATATATAGTGGAGAAGTATGGAATCAAAAAGACGAATCTTGTAATTTAGATAAAAAAAGTATTAGTGATGAAGAATATAAAAATATACCGGCGGGAGATCCAATGACTGCCACTACTTTTTGTGCGACAATAAATGTAGATCCATTAGTATTAAAAGAATTGTCATCTTTAAATAAGCAATTACAAGAACTAGGTAATAGTATTTTAACTGAAATAAATGCGATGACTACAGAACAACAAACAATAAATAGTAACACTAATTTTATAAGAAGTTCGCTTGATGATAAATTAGAACAACTTAATACAGCTCAGCATGATGTAATAAGAATTGGGGATGAACATAAATCAACTGGAAACATAGGATTAACGACTGATAGTAGTAATACTATTAAGGCAAGAGTTCGTGATACTCAAATAATAGTTAATATGAATTATTTAAAATATATTCTTGGATTTATTTTAGTTCTTTTTTTAATGGGAATAACTTATTATATATTTTCATATGAAGTAAATTCACCATTTTTATTATTATTAGTTATAATATTAATTATAGTAGTATTATTTAATTTTTTTCAATTTATGTATAATAAACTTTATCATAAATTTTTAAATAAATTACTTTTATACGGATAAAATATAAAGATATATTAATGAGCCTTAATAATAATAGTTTAACAACAAATGAAATCACTAAATTTAAAAGAGAACAATTAAAATTAAGTAATGCGCTTTCTGAATTACCAAATAATACCACTTTTATAAGACAAAAAAATACGATTAATAAAATTGATACTAAAATTAATGAACCAGTTGCCATATTTAATGCTCTAAATGAATCAAAAAATGTATTAATTAATAGTAGTAATAATAATGCTTCATTATTAAACTCAAATTCTGAAACTTTAAATGTAGTAAATCAACAATTAAATGTGGCTAGAAGCTCTAATATTAGAATGACTAATGATGATATAAATAATCATCGTTCAATTGAAATAAACAATTTCTATAACGGCCATTATTTATTGTATCTAAATATATTTAGATATCTAATTTATACTTGTACTTTTATACTTATAGTGGCTTTATTTAAACAATTTGGCGCCATTACTATTTTACTTAGTAATTTATTAACAGTTATTATTATTATAATTGCAGCATATTTTATTATCACTGCAATAATAGATTTAAATTATAGAAACAATTTAGAAATAAGCGAATATGATTTTTATACAAATCCAAATACAGATGATGTACCTGAGTATGAAAGTAATCAAGATCATGATTTAACTATTTTACAAGACTTAGAAAATAAGTATAATTGTTTAAAAAATTAACGCATTATAATAATGTGATTAGTGTTATTAGTGTTATTAGTGTGATATATTAAAGATATATATTATAAATATCTTTAATATATATATGGCTCCAAAAACACTTGATGAAATCTGTAAAAATACTGATATAGAACAATATAAAGCAGATGCTGACTTAGCATTAACACAATTATCAGAACTATTAGATGAATCAGATTTAAATCCTAGTGATTTAAGTCAAACACTTGCACAGCTTACAAGTAATTGTGATACTGCTTGTCAAAATAAAAAGAAATTAGAATTATTATATGGAAATTTTGCTTCTACGGATTGTCAAGCAATAAAAGATAAAGCTCGTGAAAACTTATTAAAGGCATTAAATCAAAGAGGTAATAATAATGATTATTCATTATTGGCGCCAACCATAAAGAAAGAATTAGACGACTTGTTAAATGAATATACTGATGAATTAAGTACATTAGTAAATACAAATAATTCCAATCTTAATGCGTATAGTGCAATGTATAATTCTTATGGAAATATAAAAGAACTATCAGAATCAACAATCAAAGAAAATAAAAAATTAAAAAAAGAAGTAGATAATATATTAAAATTTACACACACAGGCGAACGTAAATTATGGTATAAATTTCAGTCTATTAGTAAGCAACAATTTTATTTTACTATTTTAATATTAATTTATTATATTTTAATTTTATTGTTTGTAGTAAAAGAAATTAATAATAATTTTGAAGATATATATTTTTTATCTAAAATTATTATTTTATTATTATTGCCTTTACTTCTTAGATATATTTCTATAGTATTTAATTATATAGTATCATTATTTGAATCTATTCATAAATTATTTTAAAGAACTTACTGGCTTATTTACATTGACATCTTCGTTATTATCATCATCATCATCATCATCATCATCATAATTAATTGAAATATTTTTCCAACAGTTACTATATTTACCAAATTTCTTTTCCATAAACTCATATAATTCACGTGCTTTTGGTACATTTTTGCCATAACTGTGTGCATACCATTGTTTAAATGTTTCAAATACTTCGGTCTTTTTAACCTTCCCTCCAATAGTCTTTTTAATCTTTTCTTTACAAAACTCTGTAAGATAATCTTGACCTTCACGATATTTATCACTACTGCATAATACAGTTTTACAATCTGTTACTTTTCCTTTATTAGTAAATGTAATATTTACTAACATGCTCGCAAATATAGGCGCCCAGTTAGTAAATTTTTCATCTATATGTTTGTCCATTATATATTGATATGGATAATCTTCTTTTGGAAAATTATCCTCATCCTCGTAAGGATTTTCTAAAAACTTTGAGACAAAATCGCATACACGAATACGTCGCCATGTGCCATCGTCATTACTTTTAATTTCTAATAATGTATTAGTGCATACTACAAGTTTAAATTGAGGTTTAAATGTTACTGCCTCTTTAAATAACGCACGGCCTTGAATATTATCACCGCCAGTAATTTCTTTCATAATTCCTTCATTGATTTTCTCTCCTTTGCTTGGTTCTTGCATAACAGCATATCTAATACCCATTAGTTGGACAATTTCAGATGACGTGCTGCCAATTTGAGTTCTTTTTTGTGTAAGTAAAGTAATGGGTACCATTGCTTTATAATCTCCCAAAGTTTTACTCATTAAATCTACTAATTTTGATTTTCCATTACGACCAGACCCAGTATACATATTAAAAGTTTGGTTATCATTATTGCCAATTAATGTGCTGGCTAAGTGTTCCCACATATATTTTTTTAATTCTTCTTTTGGAAATAATTGGTCAATAAAATTTTCTATTTCTGTTTTTTCTTTAGTATTTACAATTGAATTGTATGGAATATAATCAATGTTTGTGCATTTTGAGATATAGTCATCAGGTTGTCCAACTCTATACTGACAAGTATTAAAATCAATTACATAATTATTAAAACATAATAAATATGGATTTTGGTCTAGTTTATTTAAGAAACTTTTATCATAAAATAATTCTTTTGCTTCTCTCATAATATTATTTTTCCAATTTGTTTTTTTCAAGAAAACACACACTTCAGCCAATTTATTTGCTCGCTTTCTAATATTTTCATAATTATCATCCGATTGGTCTATTTTTAATAAATTGTCTTGTGCTTCTTTTGTTTTTTTCATATAAATATCATGTAACTGTTTTGAAATGATTAATCGTAAGGTATTACCCGAATCAATTTCATGCCATCTATTTCCTCTATACTCATACCAAATGTTATTTTTAATTGAAATACAAACAAAATTATCTTTACAATATTGATATAATACATTCGCAAAATCAAATTCAGTATGATTTGCAACAGTTAAATCAATAAAATAACTTATAGTTTCTTTTCTGATTTTATCATATTCACTATGATTATCATTTTTGGCCCAATACATAATAGAACGATTTGTCAAAGAATCTGGATTATCATAATCAAATTTATTCCATCGTTCAATAAGCGAACTAATATCACTAAAATGAAAATCTTTTGATTTACTTGAAAACTTTAACCATGTAGGCAATAATTTAATACTTGTATTTTTTAAAGCCCATCCAACCCGTATCCATTTAAAATAAGAACCAGGTCCATAATATTTATCTGAAAGCATCATTGTAAATTTATGAGTTTCAGTTAATTCATAGTCCGTTGGCGACTGTTCTAATCGTTCTAACATTTCATTAACAAAATCATCCAATTCTTCATTACTATGCACATCGCAAATTTCTTTTGACTTAGTTATTAGTGACTTTTGTGATTTAGTTGTTGTGGTTTTACGTTTTTTTTTAATATTTAATTTATATTCTTCTAATTTTTCGGTTAAACTATCAATAAATGTTAATTCTGGAAATTTATATTGAATTGATAATTTAGGTAGTTTTTTTTTAATATTAAAATCTTTTATATTAAAAGATTTCCAGTCCCATTTGTTATCGTGTGATGACCATTCTAATTCATAATGATATTTAATGCTATATGCTTCATTCCCTGGTTTTTTTGAACCATATAACTGCCAATTTACCATTCCTCTTGTTACGCCTTCATCTATTAAATCTTCTTCGGTATTAGTAATTGGAATATGTTTCCAAATTGTTTTAATATCAGCTAATACTTCTTCTCTTAAATAAACTTGCCCAGCCCTAAGCATATTAACGCCAAATATAATATGTATGCCATCTTTTGTTGTTTTTTCAAGCATATTAACATTTGGTTTTTCCATTACAAAAATTTCTATTTTATGACCGTTTTCAATAGTACACATTTTACCAATTTTTGTAACATATAAATTAATCATATCCCTAATATCATCTTCATCGTGTTGTTTTGTGCTAATAGATGGGTCATATCGCATGTCAATGTCAACTGCTAAAGGTCCCACATCACATGATTGTTTTTCTGTTAAATACTCAGATTTACCATCCACAAATACAGATTTATAATAAATCTCTAAAAACTCCTCCATATTTTTAATAAAATATGTTCCACCACTTATTTTTAATGTTTTATCTCCAATTCTCGTATGGGTATAGTCATCTCCTTTCTCTATAGTGTTACGATTTAAATATTCTTCGATTGATGATACTTTATTTGTCATATAACTATACTAATATGTTATATTATTTTTATGTAGAAATTTAAATCAATTTTAAAATAATGTTTATAACAATATTATATTAAATATAATATTATATATAATTATATCGTTATATTATTATACTATGTCTAATGTTGAAATAGAACAATCCACTATAAAAAGATTAATAAAAGATATTAAAGAAGTAATACAGTGTACTAATAAAAAAGGTATATATTATAAACATGATGAAGAAAATATGTTACTTGGATATGCATTAATAATTGGACCAGAATCTACACCATATGCTTATGGCAATTTTTTATTTAAACTAGAATATCCAAAAGATTATCCATATTCACCGCCAAAAGTATTATTTTTAACGAATGATGGTAAGACTCGTTTTCATCCAAACTTATATAAAAACGAAAAGGTTTGTTTATCAGTATTAAATACTTGGAAAGGCGAGGGTTGGACTAGTTGTCAAACCATTTTAAGTATATTATTAATTTTACAATCTATTTTAGACAATAAACCTTTGACACACGAGCCTGGAATGAATGAAACACATAAAGATTTTAATACTTATAATAATATTATCAAATATAAGACAGTTCAAGTTGCTATTGGAACTATTTTAGAAAGAATGATTTATCCAGAAATAACTAATTTATTTTGGAATGAAATATTAGAAAATTTTAAATTAAATTATGATAAAATAGTATTGAATATGAATGAAGAAGAAAATACTATTTTAAAAACAAACATATATAATATGAATATTATAGTAAATTATTCAAAAATTAAAAGTATTCTAACAAAAAATATAAATTGATTTAAAAATATAGTATTATATTAATACTATAATGAAATTCTGTAAAGACTGCGATAATATGTTATATCTTCGTTTAAATAATGACTCAAATAATTTGATTTATTATTGCCGAAATTGTGGAAATACATATGATGAGACTGATAAAAGTGAGATATGTGTATTAAATACACATGTTACAGAAAGCTCTGCTTTTTCGCAAGATATTAATGAATATACAAAATATGATCAAACATTACCTAGAACTAAAAATATTAAATGCCCTAATCAATCTTGTAAAAGTAATATTAGTGAATCTATAGACAAGCCACCCGACCAAGCCGAACCATCTAACCAAAATGAGGTTATTTATTTAAGATATGATGATATTAATTTACATTATACTTATATTTGCGCTCATTGTGATACAATTTGGAATACTAACACTTAACTAGAAATAAAGATTGCTGCGATTGTTGTCCTCTCCATCACTGTTTTATAAAGAACAGGTCAGTTTTTTTTGTTTTATGAGTGTAACTATAAGTAGGGCTGCGATTTGCATTCTCAACGGTGAGGACCAAAAGCGTTCATAGTGATACCTGGGCCAAAGGGTTGATAAGGTTGATAAGGTTCTTTGGGAGGTGGCCGCTTGGCCCAATTGCCACTAAAGTGACTCCACCCTTCGAGTTCTCTAAGATGTCTGAGCTCCTTTGTAATATATGTAGCCATCCCCTCTCGTGCAATCCTATCACCCTCACTCTCGTCCTTCTTTTGGATATTCACTTGCTCATAGTATATAGATTTTGCATGGGCAATCGCATTATTTTTTTCCTTATACGCATCATATCTGCTCTCGCCGAAATCGTCAATCCGCGTCTTCTCGTATGCATCAGCTTGTTCATCAAGAGAAACTGCCCACATATTGAGTTTCCTAAGAAAATCGAGCTCATTTTGAATATATGTAGCCATCCACTGTCGTGCAATCATTTCAGCCTCAGCGGGATCCTTCTGTTGGGTATTCACTTGATCATCGTATATAGATTGCGCAAGGGTAAGCGCCTTAATTTTTTCCTTATCCGAGAATCTGCTCTCGCCGAAAGTGTTAATCCGCGTCTGCTGGTATTCCTCAGCTTGTACATCACGAGGATCTGTAGGCCCTCCACCATGTTTAAATTTTCTCATCCTGTTTCGAGCAGTGTTCCTCATTTTATTGCTGCGCTTAGTTCTTCTTTTGCCTAAAGTTCTTCGTCTAGCCATATATATATATAAATATTTTTATTTAGTTTAGTAAATAAAAATATTTATATATATATTTTTATTTAGTTTAGTAAGAGATCAGCAATTAAACCGGTGTATAAGGGGCAATATACCCTTAGTCCGTTTAGAGTTTCTGATGTTTTCAGAGCTTTTGAAACGTGTCGGTTTAAAGGATTTACCCCCCTTTGCATGAGCTCTTATAATATAATATTATTTTATATTATATTATATTATATTATAATATTTTATAATATTATATGGAACTATTATTATCAAAACAATCTAGCGTAACTGCGCCGGATTATACTAATTCTATTGGCGATAAATGTAAAGAAATATTAAAAAGTATAGATACTATGATGAAAACACGTATATATGATTTAGATGTAAAGCTGAAACATCTCACGTATGACAGTAAAAAACAAAAAAATTTAAAACAGCACAGTCAAGATATAAATAAAGCAACTGAAATATATGTAAATGCATTATATAATAATAATGAATATATACAAGCTATTAATAAAAAGTTAAAAGATTTAGAAGGTTATAATCCAAATGAGTTTATATATTATGATGATTCTTCTTATGCTGATAAAGCATTAAATCAATTCAAACTACCAACGGGTAAGCCTAAGTTATATGCTAAACTAGGTGCTGCGCCAAAAACAAAAATGACGCGTAAGCGTAAGGGATCCCGCTAAGGGCTCCGCCCTTAAACCGGGGTCTAAGGGGCGTTGCCCCCTTAACTTAGACTGACGCGCCGGAGAGAGAATATGGCATGCATATCATTTTAAGGGACTAGATTCCCTTATAATATTGTATTATATTATATTATATGGAAATAATACCATCTAGCATAGTTATGCCAGATTCAATTCCTATAAAATATATAAAAAATGCAGATGATCACTGTTCCTTATGTTTGGAAGAAATGAATCCAAAAAAAAATAAATTACCAATATTTGATTTACACTGTGATACTAAGGTTTATCATAGATTTCATATAATGTGTATTATGGAATATATAACAAAAAGATTAAGACTACAAGCTAGTGAAGATAGTGAAGATAGTGAAGATAGTGAAGAAAATGATCAATTAAATTGTCCAATTTGTAGCCAATTTATTACAATGGATAATTTAAAAAGAATTAATACTGTTGCGCAACAATATCTATATCAAGTAGATGTAGATAAGAAAGTTGCCTTTAAAATCTACAATAGTTATGATAGTGAGAATATAAACCAAAACCTGGATAATGCCATAAAATTATACAGCGACGTACACTTTCTAAATTTTGAATATATAACAGCGATTCGTAATATATTTAAACATTCAGAAGATTACAATGAAGAAGACTTCCTATATTATGATGAGAGTGATAAGCCCGCAAAAGCATTCGAAGAAGCTAACGCGATATTCAGTCGCTCAATGGCTGAAGTCGCTGCTGCTCCAAAAACAAAAGTTACGCAAAAAAGAAAGCGAAAGCGAAAGCGTAAGGGCTCCCATAAGGGCTCCCGTAAGTAAGGGCTCCGCCCTTAAACCTGGGTCTAAGGGGGCCTTGCCCCCTTAACTTAAACCCCCTTAAATCCCCATAAAGGCCTATCGGTCTAACGGCGGGAGCTTTTATGGGGTTTAAGGGCGGGACCCCTTACAGACTACAGATCAACACTCATTGGTATTATTAAAGGAATAATATAACTATTATTTATAATTTTCAAACGTTCAAATCTAATTTGTCTACTTATTTTCCATTTTTTACTTCTATAACTCATTATAATTTTTTTAGCTTCATTATATATTGCTGGTGTTTCTTTGAGAGATTGTTGTAATTCTCTCAAATTGATAGTTTCATTTTTATAAATTTCTTCTAATACTTTAATTTTTTCAAATTTTTTACGCGTTTCAAGACATCTCTTATCAGTATCATTTTTTTTCAAAAAAATATATTTTTTTATATCTGATAACATTTGTGTTTCAAATCGTGTAGTAAAATATTTGCCTCTAACATGTCGTAAACTATCATTGTTTGTATAATTAATACCTTTGTTTCCACAATAAGGACAACGCGATTCGCCATATCTAAACCAAGGAATTATACAATTTGTATGATATCTATGCTTGCATTCTGGTAAAGTATAACATTGCCCACATTCCAATTCTTCTCGGCATATCCCGCACTCTTCGTGTGTCGGTAAACTAATATTAAGAATATTTAGACTTTGTGTTAAATTATTCATATAGACTATAATTATTATATAGCATAACAAATAACTTTTAAATAATAATTATTATTAATAATAAGGGGAGACCCCTTAAACCCCCATAAGGGCTCCCGCTAAGGGCTCCGCCCTTAAACCTGGGTTTAAGGAGGGCAATGCCCCCTTAACTTAAACCGAAGGGTCAATACAAGGCCAAAATATAGGGCCAAAATATGGGGCCAAAATATGGGGCCAAAATATGGGGCCAAAATAAGGGCTCCCGCCCTTAAACCGACAGGTGGAAGAGAGAAAATATGGGGCCGCAATATGGGGCCGCAATATGGGGCCAAAATATGGGGCCAAAATATGGGGCCGCAATATGGGACCAAAATATGGGGCCAAAATATGGAGCCAAAATATGGAGCCAAAATATGGGGCCAAAATATGGGGCCAAAATATAGGGGTTTACCCCTTAGGTTTACCCCTTAGGGGGTTTAGGGGGTTTAAGGGGTTTACCCCTTAGGTTTACCCCTTAGGGGGTTTAGGGGGTTTAGGGGGTTTAAGGGGTTTACCCCTTAGGTTTACCCCTTAGGCTTACCCCTTACGATAAATCATTTGAAATAATATATGCCAAATGACGTGTTATAACTGAATAAGTACTATTATTAATATTTTCATTAGTTTCATTAGTTTCATTAGTTTCATTATCCATATTAGTTTCATTATCCACACTACTATTATTAATAATACTTCTTCTACATAAAGGACATTCGCCGCATCTTGTAAACCATTTCATTATTGAAGTAGGTTCAAATATATGTTTGCAAGTATTTAAAATTAGTACAATATCATTATTAGAAAAATCTTTTTGAGAAATAGGGCAAGTATCATTTATTGGGTTTTCTATTTCACTATAGATATTATATGTTGTGGCTTGTAATAAATCATTTATAGTAGGAAGAATCACATTATTGCTATTATCATTACTATTTCTATTACTAAAATATTCACTATTGCGGTTTAAGGATGCCAAAAATAAGTTATTATTATTAATGTTATTAATGTTATTAATATTTTCTACATCATAATTTGAGTTTAATATATTATAATATATACTGGCTAAAAATGCATCTGAACTAATAGTTATTGGAGTTGTTGGAGTTATTGGAGTTGTTGGAGTTGTTGGAGTTATTGGAGTTGTTGAAGTTGTTGGATTTACTGGAGTGGTTGGAGTTGCTGGAGTTGTTAGATTTACTGGAGTTGTTAGATTTACTGGAGTTGTTGGATTTACTGGAGTTGTTGGAGTTGTTGGAGTTGTTAGATTTACTGGAGTTGCTGGAGTTGTTAGATTTATCGGTCTATTATATAACGTTGTAATATAATATCTTATAATATAATTATAAATATCATTTTGATGTCGTATAACATCAATTGTATTACTTAAAAGACGATTATTATTATTAACATGATTAATATAATTATTATAAACACGTTGAATTAATAAGTTTTCATTTTCAATATTATTTGTATTCATTATTATATTTATAATTTATAAAAATATGTTTAAATATAATTAAATATAATTAAATATAATTAAATATAGTTAAATAATGAAGTTTATAAAATACAAAAATAATGGATTAACTGGATTAGTTAATATAGGAAATACTTGTTATTTAAATTCATGTATGCAACTATTATCACATACTTATGAATTAAATGAATTATTAGAACAAAATAATCTAGAGATAAATAATTGCATTGAATCTAAAATATTTTTAGAATGGAACTCATTGCGAAAAATGATGTGGAGCGAAAATTGTTGTATTGCACCCTATGGATTTGTTAAAACAGTTCAACAAGTTTCAAAAATTAAAAATAATATATTTACTGAGTTTTCGCAAAATGATGTATTTGAATTTTTACTATTTATTATTGATTGCTTACATGAAAGTTTAAAAAGAAAAGTTAAAATGAATATTAATGGTGTTATTAAAAATGACAAAGATTTTTTAGCCAAAAAATGTTTTGAAATGATTAAAAATGTATATAATAATGAATACTCAGAAATTATAAATATTTTTTATGGAACAAGTGTAACCCATATTAATGATTTTATAACTAATAAAACTATTAGTATTATTGCCGAACCATTTTCTATCTTATCACTTTGTATACCAAATAATAAAAATAATAGTTGTTCTATCTTTAATTGTTTTGATTTATATACGCAAAAAGAAGAATTAATTAATGAAAATCAAATATTAAATGAAGCAACTGGAAAAAAACAAAATGCTGTAAAAACAATTAGTTTTTGGAGCTTACCAAATGTTTTAATAATTGAATTAAAACGATATACTAATAACAATAATAAAATTAAAACAATAGTTAATACACCATTAACCAATTTAGATTTATCAAAATATATTTCTGGTTATAGTCCTGAAAGTTATATTTATGACTTATTTGGTACAGGAAATCATTTTGGCAATACTATAGGCGGACATTATACATCACATATAAAAAATCCTAACGGTAAATGGTATAGTTTTAATGATAATAATATTAATGAAATAAATGAAGAAAAAATAATTAATGGTAATACATATTCACTTTTTTATAGAAAAAAATAGAAAAAAATAGAAAAAAATAAAAATTAATTATATAAATATATAAATGAATGATAATATAAATGATGAAAATAAAAATAGTAATAAAACAATGGATTTACTGAAGTCTAAGTTATCTAACTTTATGATTATAATTATAATAATTTTTGTTATTGTTGTTATTTTTTTAGTTTTTAGTTATTTAGGAAAATCAAATAATCAAAATAGTTCAACTCCAATTTTAAATAGTATAAATAATGGAGTTTCATCAACTACTGAATTATTAACTAATTCAATTACTTCTAGTAGTTCAAATTCTGAGAACACAAATAGTAAAAGTATTTTAGGAATTATATTTGGTATAATATATTTTATATTATTTATCATAATTATTGTATTATTAGTACAGTATTTTTTTAAAGTAGATATTACACAACCTATAAAAAATATGTTTATTTATAAAACTAGTCAAAAACCAGAACATGAGTTAGATGTTATACCAGACAAAATTATTGGAGATGAAGAAGACGCCGATTTAGACGCAGAACCATCATTTTTAAAAAATAATAAAAAAAAAGAAGATGATGATGATACTGATGATGATAATAATGCTAGTAAAAATAACAACATGACAAATAAAGTAAAAAGTTTTTCTCCTAAATTACAATTTAAAGAGGTATATCATATTCCAGGGAATCATTATAGTTATGAAGAATCAAAATCAGTATGTAAAGCATTAGGCGGCGAATTAGCAAATATAAAACAAATGGAAGATGTATATAAAAAAGGCGGCGAATGGTGTAGTTATGGTTGGTCAAATAATCAAATGGCTTTATTTCCAACACAACACGATCATTGGAATAAATTACAAACCATAAAAGGTCACGAAAACGATTGCGGGCGACCTGGAATAAATGGTGGTTATATTGCCAATCCAAATGTTAAATTTGGTGTGAATTGTTATGGATATAGACCAAAAATGAAACCAATTGAATCTAAATTAATGGAAAGTGCTGAAGAATATCCAATAACAGAACAACAAATTGCTTTTAATAAACAAGTGGATCATTGGAAAAAAAGAATAAATGAAATAATTATTGCGCCTTTTAATGCGAAGAACTGGAGTGAATCTGGTTTATAATTTTTTCTCGTTTTTTGGCATTTTTTTGTGTTTTTGTTTGTGTTTTATTATTATCTTTCAAAATAGGTTTTTTTTTTGTTAAGGTTTTAGATATTTTGTATTTTGCCAATCCAAAAAGAGTATCATATACATCTTCTTTTAAACATTCATAATTAGTGTCTTTAGATGAATTATCTATATAACCTTTAACTGGTTTATAAGATTTAAAATTTTTAGTTTGAACTCCTCCAAATGGTAATACTAAACAGTCAAATAATCTATTTGTAAATTCTGGATATTTTGCATCATTTAAAGCATCATTTAAAGTCTTATTCATTTTTATATATAATATAATATTAGTATAATATTATATATTTTTATATTTATTATAATTAACTACATATTCCAAACCGTTTCAATTCTAGTGTAGTAGTAATTTCTCTTTTCTCTTTTAAAAAAATCATAATTTTTTCAACAAGTTCTTCATTATTTTCTTGGTCTTGAAAAAATTCACATAAAGATTCACATATAAACTTAAATGATAAACTAGAATATACTTTATTCTCAACCAATCTTAATTTTCCATCTCCGATTTTAATAGTTGCATTTTCTAACTCATTTTCATTCATATATTCTAAAATATTTTCATTATATTGTTCTTTTTCTATTTTTAATTGTTTAATAAGTAATTGTTTTTCTTTAATTGCATTGTCTATTTGTATCCATTTTCTTATATTGTCTTCAAATGACATTTATTATATATTTTATATTTAAATTATATTTAAATTATATACATTTTATAGTTAATATCTTCTGCGTTTTGTTTTTATATACTAAAACAAAATAAAACAAAATAAATTATTATTATCGGCGACGAGTATGAATGCCGCGCGTTCCGCGTCTAGACCAATTTTTGTGTTTTTTTGTGTCCCAAGGAGTAGTTCCAGGCCATCTTAAATAATTGCGGGTTTTTCGTTGATTAAAGTATCCTTTACCTGGAACTAACATATTAATTAATGTTAAACCAATTGGAACTAGTTGTGCTGCAAATCCTCCGCATTGTTTGTTTTTTTTGCTTTTTTTTCTTTTAGACTGTGCCATATTATAATATATATACTAATAATAAAAAAATAAAATAATATTTTTGTTAGTTTTGATTTAAATGATTTAGTTTGTTAGAAACTAATAAAAAAAATATTCCTAAATGCAATAAAAAACTAATAAATACAAAAACTAATGATAAATATATATACGGATTTAATTCTTTTAATAAGTTAGTAATAATTGGTTCTATAAGTGGGTTTATAAGATTTTTAACATTTTCATCTTTTTTTAATAATATTATACATTCTTCAATAAATTTATTTTTCATTTATATAATTAATCTTATTTATTTTTAAATTATAACGCTTGAATAACTTTAAGTTCTATAATAAAACATTATTTTATATCCTTTTGTAAAATTATATAATTCGGGTTCATATTTTGGATTTTCTTTAAAATTCCAATCTTTATTAGTATTTATAAGTTTTTTCCATTTAAATTTTTCTAACTTAGAATATGAACTACCATCATACTTATATTCTTCATTATTGCAAGTTAAAACACTAACAAAATGACTATTTGAGTTAGGTTTAAAATAATGTTTATTTGTTAAAATAATTGAATCTAGTACATAATTATAAGTTATATTTTTAGAATCTACTAACTTATAAGAAGTTTCATAATGTGAATTAGTTTGAAAATCTTCTAAAATAATTATATCAAATAAATTATAAAAGTTTTCTTGTATAACTTCATATACATTATTTGATTTAATTTTAAAGTTTTGTTTCATAATCTGTAATGTATTATAGTTTAAATATTTCAAAATAGATTCATAATAAGCAATAGGATTGCCTGCATCATCTATATTTGGTATGTTGTATAATCTATTGTCATTTTTAAATAATATATTATTATTAATTGTGTTAGGTTTATTATTAATAATTTGATATATATGATATATAAAAAAATTTGTGTTCAATTTATGTGTTAAGTTATTTAAGACACTAAATAATGCTTTTGATTTTGTATTTTGATTATAAGATGCTTCAATAAATAAATTTAAAATAAAAAATAATTTTGCAATATCAGTAGGAATAAGTGAATTGTCTAGTTTTCTTCCTGTTATCATTAATTCTCTAAAAAATCTAAAAAATTTCCGACCTTTATCACTAAAAAAGAAAGTCACAAACATAGTATTGAACCAACAATTTGCTGATAATTGTACTGGTGGAATAAATCTTGAAGTATCTAAATGTTTAGATGACGTTAAGTTATAGAGCAATAATTCTTTTACGCTAGAACTGTTATAAGGTTGACAAATTATTCTATTGTTTTTTATTATTTGTAAATTGAGTAAGTTGTCACAAATTTGTAATGTTTTTGGTTTTAATGTTTTTAAAGAGTGAACTAGTAATTTTTGATTGAATAATGGCGAAAATGAACGTTTTTTTAATTTAAATGAACGATTTGTTGAACGATTTGTTTTTGTTTTCATTATACTACTAATATATAATATATTAATATTTTCTCTTAGTTTTTCTTTTTTTGATTTTTCTATTCTTAGTTTTTTGCCGATAACCTCTCCGCAATTTACGGATTTTAAATCTTTTGTTTCTACCTTCGGCGGTCACTTGATATTCTGGTTCAGGGTTTGGTGCAGGTAACCTTGCCTGATTAGGTAACATTGTCCGGCTAATCAATATAGGTTTTTTCACTACTTCTTCAGGGTTTGCAGTTTGCTGCGCTGCAGGGGTTGCCGTTTTTGGCGATTTCTGCGATATACGGTTAGATTTTAGAGACGATCTACTGGTTAAGTTTTGTCTGCGTAAAAATAAGTTATCTGGCTCTCCACGTTGTGCCATAAATCCTGATTTTTGATGCTTTTTTTTAGTTTTTTTTGGCATATATATATTTTATAAATATAATATATTTAAAAAATAAGTATTATAATTATATAATTATGTTTCACTACTTAGCGATTTTATTACCGGCGCTCATTTCAACCCCCCCAACCAAATATTATTTTGATTCGCGTATTCATAATTTTGGTAATATAGGATTTGGAGGACATGTCCATTCATTATTGGCGCCATATGCTACAAAAATGATAGACGACAAATGTTATAATTCAGTAAATATACGGCAATTAATTCTCTCAAACTATAATCAAGATTTTTATAAAAATAATGGACGACTGCCAAAACTAATTGATTTATGTTGTGGAACAGGAACATCTACTTGGGATAATCAATTAGGAATTGATACCAGCAGCCAAATGATAACTCAAGCCAAAAAAATACGTAATAAAAATACTCAATTTATAGAAGGCAATGCGGAAGACTATGGAAAAGAAGACGAGTTTGATACCGCAACTATTATGTTTGCCTTTCATGAAATGCCAAATTATGCACATGATAAAATAATTAAAAATGCTAAAAGAATTACAACGCGCGATGTAATAATAGTAGACATTGATCCAAACTACAACCCATCTATATTAATGTTGTCAGGAGAACCATATTTATTAAATTATAAACGTACTATACATGCCTTATTGGCACGCCATCAGTTTTATTATTTAGAATATATTCCAAACCATGTAGGGATATGGATTTTTACTCATAATAAAAATGATTTTGAATTAACGTCTTCTTGAATGTCTTGATTTGCTTAATATTGGAGAATAATTTAGTGGGCCTATAGGAAATACACTAGGCTTCATTTTTTTACGACTTTTTGGTTTCTTGTTTTTTATCATCATAGAATATCCTTTCATTACTATAGGCCGAAGGCCACCACTTTTACAACCGCGTTTTTTTGTCAATGTCATTTATATAATATATATATATATATATATATATATTAAAATTTATTAACTATATTTAATATATTTAACTATTTAACTATTTAACTGGATTGTAAAAACAAGTAGTGATAATTCCACTGCCGCCACTAGGCATTCTATGTCCTATACTATTTAGTTTGGCTCTAATGGTAGTAGATGTGCGAGGTTGATCCGACGCACATGCATTAATCGCTTGATATTTGCTTTTAATAAAATAAGGAGCAGCGTTTCCATAGGAATCGCCTCTATATTTCACGGGTCTTGACCCTGGAAGACTAACAATTGGACTGGTTTTGTCGCCAGCAATTGAATATACATTTAATCCAACGCCAATTTCATTTGGCGAATATAAATTAAAATTATAATTATTTTTATTTATTGCTTCATATTTAGATTGTACAACTTTAGTGCTACTATCTACGGCGCCTTGAACCGCAAAAAAAGGATTATTTGGTTTAAAGATTACTTTTTTGCGACAAGAGTTATTATTTAAATTGTCGGCAAAAAAAGTGGTATTATATATTTGGGTTCCTTGTGTTTGGCTATTTTCTGGATATACCCAGTTATTATTTGAAGGCGGCAGGGATTGATTTAAACCATTGTCGCCAATTTTACTGATTGTTTGATTTTGTATATATAATTTGGCGCGACTTTTCAAATAAGATTTGCTTGTAGTATAATAATTTTTTTTAATTAATGTTTGAGATGATTTTGGACGCGTAATTCGTTGTGGATTATTCAGTATAACAGGTTGAAAATTTGATAATTCATTTCTTATTGTTTGAGCAGTACATACTACAAATCCTTCATTTAGATAACTTGACAAAATGCCATAATTGCCATTTTCACAATTAAGATTTTTTAATATAGTTGTTCCACCTGGCTGCCACATTATTGAGTTTAAACTGGGTTTTCCACTTATATGTCCTTGTGATGGTTGTAATTGTTTTCTCCAATGTTTTATTGGATTTAATGAGCCACTGCGCCCAATACCGTTGCCTCGTGCTGTTGTATATAAGCCATTATACCTGCCTATAATTTTATTAGTAGTGCTGGCGCTGTTGCCACTGTTATCTGGCGCATAAGAAGATAATCCTCTAAATGCTCTTGGATTTGTATTATCATTATTAACCCCGTTTAATTGCGGACATGAACTAGTGGCCACGTTTGCATTTACATTTATTGGATAACTTGTTCTATTGGTGTCCGGCATTACACCTTTCCATTTATTATAACTTAATCCGCCAGTATATACATAACTATTTTTTGAGGGTGCTGAACCATATGTTTTAACATATACTTTTGTATAATTATCCATATAGTATATTATAATAATATTAATTAATTTTATAAAATTATAAAATTATTTAAAAAATTTTAATTGTAGTCCTCTAGTATTAAATTTAGATATATTAGATACATTTGCGATTTTAACACCTCCATTGATTAATTCATTAATATTATTAACAGCATTTGCTGGTCTAAAATTAAGATCGGTCGTTATATTTTGATATGGAGGAATATTGGTATATGTATCTAGATAAGGATTAATATTTGTTTCAAAGTTCAATACCTTTACCATATCTAGATTAATTTCATAATTTAAATTTTTAATGTCTGTTATACCTTCTGTATTTTTAATACCAGCACGCCATACTTGTTGTTTTGAGTGTACTCGTGTTTTTTCAGTTTGAATATTAATTATGTTTGGATTGTTAAAATCATAAAAATTACTTCTATCTATTTTAAGTTTATATTTGTTGGCTCGTGATTGAAGGTCGTTATCTTCTAATCCCCATCCCCAATAATTTGGAAATCCATTCATTTTTTCAAAATCATAGCCAGTAACCGATATTATACCACCTAATGCAAATTCAAAACCATAAAAATGCTTAATTACTCCAATTGTAGTTTCATAGTTTAACATATTTTTAAATGCTGGAAGTGTATCAATGTCATTAAAAACGAAAGATATACTTTTATAATGATTTGGATATTTATTTTTCATTGTTATAAATCCTATATTTTTCATTGCTCCACGATTGAAAGGTTTTGTGTCGCATTGATGAATAAAAAAAATTTCATAAATATTTGGTAAATCTTCTAATATGTACTTCATGTAATATTTAAAATGATTAAGTTGAGGTTCGCGATTTCTATATGGAATTATAAAAATTATTTTTGGTATAGTTTCACTCATTATTAAATATTATCATTTAGTAATATTTTTTTTTTAAGAATTATATTTATTAGTAATACTTTCTATAATTTTTTTAGGTATAAACTCTATATTTAATGATTCTAATTTTTTATAACATTTATTAATAGTTACTTCACTTATTTCACTAATTTTGCTAATTTTTTTTTTACATAAATTTAAATTTAATAATTGTGAAATATAATATATAATTCCAGCAGCAATTGAATGTGGCGTATTTTCTGGAATTAAATCCCGTTTTTCAATCAGTAATGCTATAAACTTACAAATATTAGTAAGCTCGCCATCCATTCCTAATTTACTACAATATCTTTCAATAAATGAAGATGGAGTTGTTTTACTAAATAATGTTCTATCTTTATTTGATAAGCCATGTTCTAATTCATTAAGAATTGCTGTAGCATTTTTACAACCTTTTGTGGCACTAGTATGATCTAATATAAATATTGTTGCAATTTCTTTGGCTGAACGTGGAAAATTATTAATTCTACAAGAAATATAAATTGTTGCTGCAATAATTCCATCTCTATTACATCCTCTAAATGTTTTTGCTTCAGATATTTTTTTATGTACGTTCATTGCTTCATCAATTATTAATTTTGGCAATCCAGCATTTTGCGCCAAAATAGTGATTTTTTGAAACTCTTCATAAAGAGCCTTTTCTTTATATGGCATAGATTGCCAATCTGTAAATCTTCTAATTTTTTTCATTTCATAACTACATGAAGAAGGACATAACACTTTACACCCATAAGAAGATTCTTTTAATAACGGATTTGTTGGCATACCACAGCGCGTTGGATCAGCACTACTATTATCATCGGCGCCATAATATCTCCATTCAGGCGATTGGTCTAATATGTCTTTATATATAATCCCACATTGTGTATTTTGACATGCCGGATATCCTTCATCTGTTATAATAAGAATACTTTCACAACATTCACATAGTTCTCTCTCTCCATTTTGTCTATAAATACACTCAATCGGTTCCTTAGAAATATTAATTTCTTTATCAAATTGTTTCCATAATTCAGAATTATTTTTAGATTTCTTAATTTTTTTTGTTTTAGTGATTTCATTCATGTTATTAATACTATTAATATTATTTATTAATAAGTTTTTATTCAATTTTTATTAACAAATAATATTTAATTTATTTAATTTATTTATAATATTTTATTTATAATATTTTATTTATTTTATTATTTATAATATTTTATTTATAATATTTTATTTATAATATTTTATTTATAATATTTTATTTATAATATTTTATTTATAATATTTTGTTATAATATAATACCTAAGTATGGCAACTGTTAAAACTTTACTGAGTAATCTATCTCTATTAAAAGATTTGGAAAAAAACTCACGGCTCCCTCAAGATGAAGAACAAAAAATTACTCGCATAAAAGAAAAGGTGACGGAATATGAAAAAAATATAAATCCCCTTTTACAAGGGAATATGCATGACTTGATATTTGCCTATAACATGCTGGAAAAGGCGAAGTTGGGGTCGTGCGCAATTTCGCCAGAGGAACTTGCCAGATGGAGGGAAGCATTTAAAGAGCGCAAAGAGCGCGCAAAACCCTATTATGATATGGTACTTACAGATGACATGAACGAGGTTAATAGAGAGATTTTAACAATGATAGACGACATAAAAGAGAAGAAGGAAAACCTTACATATGAAATGGCCGATGTTGAAAAAAATCTTGAACAAATATTAGAAGACGAAGAAATATTTAAAGACTCAGGTGCCCGCGGCGGTGGCCGTAGACGAACAAATAAAAAACGTTCTACAAGACGTAAGAAAAAAAGAGGTAAAAGAACGCGTAAATATAGAACTAAACGTTAAATATTTATTTTATTTATAATATTTAGTTATTATATTTAGTTATTATATAATAACTAAATATGGCAGCATTAGATGATATAGCAACATTAGATGAATTAAATTTAAATATAGATAACTTGAATAAATTAATAGATACTATTAACCCAAGTGATAGTCGTATGATAGAACGCCATACAGAAATAAAAGAAATGGTAGACTCATATAATGAATTAGTGGAAAAGGCTTTGGGAAATTACCTGCGGTCAGGAAAGGAACTAACTGAGGAAATTGCTTTTGCTGCGGTGGCTGAAGAAGTGTCTGAAGAAGCAAATATTGCGTTACGTCAGGCAGAAAATGCTGTTGCAAAATCAAAAAGCGAACGGAAAAGCTTGAATAAAGAGTCGCCCACGACGTACGAGATAGAGCAAGCCGATATGCTTACGAGCGCCTTGGAGGCGAAGGTGGGACCGCTACGTGAGGCGGCGGAGGAGGCACGGGAAGAGGCAAACAAGGCTGCCAGGCTTCGTGCAGCAAATACAGAGGAGATGGTAAATTTGATAATGGAAGAGGCAAAATATCTCCGTTCGGTGGCAAAACAGCAGGCAGCAGAGAATGCGCGCCTTTCCTTAGAGGCAGATGATCAGGCAGCTTATGCGCAGTATCTAAGGAATGTTAGGGTTGCTGATTTCAATGCAGACGAGTTGCACCCGGAACTCAAAAAGACACTGATAAAGAATGCGTTGGAGAAGGCAAAAGATGCGGACGGAGAGGAAGCATGGCGGCGGAATCAGGTGCGTAAGACGGACAAGTTTGGCAACACGGCCCTGGACAATGCGGAAGCCGCCGCGCGGGCGGCGGAGAAGAGGGCGAGGGCGGCGGAAGCGAGGGCGGCGGCATCAAAAAAGAACCCCATTGGACAGATGAAAGTTTTATATAAAATGAACGAAGTTAATGAAGAAATTAAGGAGATGATAACAACTTTGAGAGACAGTCTGCCTTTGAGAGACAGTCTGCCTTTGAGAGACAGTCTGCCTTTGAGAGACAGTCTGCCTTTGAGAGACAGTCTGCCTTTGAGAGACAGTCTGCCTTTGAGAGACAGTC